>Ga0172379_10000619_pt1 | contig 86551 bp, 96 predicted proteins | sample GrowelOW334metaG_FD_119756 | JGI IMG/M metagenome (GOLD analysis project Ga0172379, IMG submission 119756) | Groundwater microbial communities from an aquifer near a municipal landfill in Southern Ontario, Canada - Groundwater well OW334 metaG | ecosystem: Environmental > Aquatic > Deep... | reverse complement strand
TTGAGACAGTTTTCAAGTCGTTATGCCATTCGTGCAGGTCGGAACTTACCCGACAAGGAATTTCGCTACCTTAGGACGATTATAGTTATCGCCGGCGTTCATCTGCGCTTCAGCTCAAGGCTGCCGCCCTTACGGGCATGACCCCTCACCTTAACGTTCAGACACTGGCCAGGCATCAGCCCCTATACATCACATTTCTGTTTAGCAGGGACCTATGTTTTTGGTAAACAGTCGCTTTACGTCAGTCGCTGCGGCCCATATTGCTATGGGCAGGCCTTATTGCAAACTTACGGCCGCTGAATTGCCGAGTTCCTTAACGAGGGTTCTCTCGTACACCTGAGGATATTCTCCTCACCTACCTGAGTCGGTTTTGGTACGGATACCACATGGTTATGACGTATCCCACTTTTCTTGGCACTCTGTCCATTTGAATTGGCATTGCTTGCGCGCTGCCTTCCGTTTAAGCTTTCTCAATCACGACGGCTATAGCCTAAAACCGCTCAAATTTTCAAAATGCGTCTGGGTACATCACCACATGGTAGTGCTGGAATATTAACCAGCTGTCCATCGACTACGCTTTTCAGCCTCGCCTTAGGACCGACTAACCCTGGGTCGATTTGCGTTGCCCAGGAAACCTTAGGTTTGCGGTGTTTGGGGTTTTAACCCAAATTTGTGTTACTCATGCCAACATTCTCGCTTCGTTTACCTCCATCATCCCTCACGGGTCTGACTTCACAGATATAACGAACACTCGCCTACCGCTTAATCAATAAATTGATTAAACCCGTATCTTCGGTATATAGCTTAGCCCCGGTACATTTTCGGCGCAAAGTAACTTGACCAGTGAGCTGTTACGCTATCTTTAAATGATGGCTGCTTCTAAGCCAACATCCTGGTTGTATAAGTCACGATACCACCTTTTACACTTAGCTATAATTTAGGGACCTTAAATGACGGTCTGGGCTGTTCCCCTTTCGACCAGTGGAGCTTAGCCCCCACGGTCTGACTCCCGTAATAGTCTCTCTCGGTATTCGGAGTTTGGTTAGGTCGAGTACGGCGAACCGCCTCAACCCATTCAGTGCTCTACCCCCGAGAGGTAGTTTACGAGGCTAGCCCAAAAGCTATCTCGGCGAGAACCAGCTATCGCCGGGTTCGATTGGAATTTCTCCGCTATCCACAGCTCATCCGCCAGTGTTGCACGGCTGGTCAGTTCGGACCTCCCCTCACCTTTCGGCAAGGTTCATCCTGTCCATGGATAGGTCACCCGGCTTCGGGTCTTATCTGTACTGCTAAACGCAGGTTAATGCTCGCTTTCACTACGCCTTCGGCCTGTCGGCCTTAAACTTGCAATACACATAAACTCGTTGGCTCATTCTTCAATAGGCACACGGTCGCACTTGCGTGCTTCCGTTGGTTGTAGACAAATGGTTTCAGATACTATTTCATCCCCCTCACCGGGGTGCTTTTCACCTTTCCCTCGCGGTACTTGTTCACTATCGATCACAAAATGTATTTAGCCTTACCGGATAGTCCCGGCAAATTCAGATGGAATTTCACGTGTTCCATCCTACTCAGGAAAATTCCAGTAGAGAACACCTATTTCGCATACGGGGCTATCACCCGCTCTGGCTAGGCTTTCCATCCTATTCTGCTATAGAAGATTCTGCTACATGCTTACGCATGGAATTTCCTACTACCCCTGAAAGATTTTATTGCCGACGTCTTTAACAACGGCGACAAAAAAATCTCTAGGTTTGGGCTGCTCCGCGTTCGTTCGCCACTACTAACGGAATCGTCTGTTTACACAGACATTGTTTTCTATTCCTCTAGGTACTAAGATGTTTCAGTTCCCCAGGTTCGCTATTTAATCCTATGAATTCAGACTAAATTTATTGAGGTTTACTCAATAGGGTTTCCCCATTCGGACATCCCCGGATCAAAGGTTGTTTGCCACCTCCCCGAAGCTTATCGCAGGCTGCCGCGTCCTTCATCGCCATTTTGTGTCAAGGCATCCACCATTCGCCCTTACATCATCCCGACATATTGTCGGTGTATTCTTTGTCTAATTCTAATGCTTTCTTCTCGCTTGATCAAATTGTCAAATTACAGGAATACAACAGGCACAACCCAACAACATGTATATACGATCAACCATTTCAGTTCACCTTATATATATATTGTCAGAGCAGATACATTGTCGGAAGGAACACTTTGCTTTATGTTTTTTGGGTCTTTTGGTCTTAAAAGGCCGCTCATTCGGCGGCCACCTTCTTCACCATTTTTTTGAGGGGTTTAGCCGTGCTTGGCACTAGACATGGTGAAGTTATATTTCATATAGCTTAGCAATGGTACTACACTGTGTTTTGGGTGTCAACACAATAGTTTTCAACCCACTGTCCACAGGGTGTGCAAAGTAATTATTGAGTTGTTCTTATGTATTGCTATTGACAAAATAACAAAAAACTAGTATAATTAATACAAGTCGTAACGTATCAATAATAAAACTATAAAATTTATCTAATGTTAGGCTGTATTTTAGACTTTTATGGGGTAGTGCTAGACCCAAAAACCCAGCTACCTATGGCTGGAATTCATGAATTTCTAGCTGAACTAGACAAAAGAGCCATACTTTGTGCCATCGCCTCCAGCTCGGATTCAACTATGATTCATGATTTCTTGATTGATTCTGGTTTGGCGGAATTTATCCATGTGATTGTTGGTTGTGACAAAGTTTCTGCCATTAAACCTAACCCGGAATGTTATGTCCAAGCGGCCACTCTCCTGCAGTTAAAACCAGAAGACTGTTTGGTAATAGATGATACCGCTGAACCACTGGCTAATGCCAAACAATTAGGTTTTAATACAGTTTTATTTGGTGATAAGATCCATACCTTTGCTGAATTACTGCCGGATTGATGGCTGTCAAAGCCATTTTTTTTATTGCTTCATACTTGACAAAAACCCATTTTTCATCTAAAAACTTGTCAGTCGTGCACACTACTCAACCCGCACGACCCGGAGAATTCACATGCGTCACGTCATGACGGTCATGGTGTTCCTGTTCGTGTTCTTCTGCCCTAACTTCGTGTTGGCCGCCGACCCGCCCAAGCAGGGGGGTCTCTGTGATCATGAGTGGTTGTTCGAGTTGAACACCCTCAAGTTCCTGTATAAGGTTCATACAACTAGGGTCATGATCGTCGAGCCCTACATGGATCACGAGAAGATCTGTGTCTATGTGGGGCACTGGATCCCCCTCAATGGGGACGAGCTCGACACCTATCCCACGAACTATATCCAGTACGTGGAAATGGTTCCGGGTAGGTTCATGTGGAGTGAACCACATGTCCTCCACAACACCACCCTTGCTGAGGCATACTTCTTCAAGGGCAAGTGGTTCTTCTTATTCCAAAATGGAGAGCTTCTTGTCTTCAACACGAAGACGGAGAAGATTCAGCATCGGCGGTTGAAGGGGTTGCAAGCATGGGGTGCGCCTGGGTGAGCAGCAGTACGATTACTGCGCTGTTCCCCGAAGCATCCCGAATCCCCTATATTATGGAGTTATCAAGTCCATTCTATTTTAAAGACTTTAATTTAGCTTTATATTTACCGGCTAGTTTTACTGAGTTTTGTGCTGCATAGATTAGTACCACGAATTGGTTAAACCCATAACCAATCAACAGATACCCTAAAACTTTTACTCCAACTAAAACTGCACCATTTAAACAAATCGATTCTATACCGGCTGAAAAAATGAGTCCAAAACCCAGACCGAGTGCTAACCAAGGATAAAATAATTTACCGCCGCGTACTGCACAAATAATCGTCACACACATTAATTCTAAAATTATTATTACCGTGCTGGTGACACCACCCCAAAATATTACATTCGGGACAAATATTAAATATATTACTGCCCAGCCAATGATCGCGGTTAACACCACAGTAGTTATGAAAAAACCCGTCGCGGTAGAACGAACATTTTTTAAATAACGTATTTGTTGACAAAAACCCATTAAAACTAATGGGTAAGCTAACAATGAAAACAGGTTGAATCCACCAAATAATTCTCCAACAGCCCACAGCATTGTTCCCCCAACGATTAGACCTAAGATTCGTCCCTGGATGGAATCTAACCCGACTACCGATATAACCAAAATGCCAGCACACACGGCTAAGGCTGGTGCAGCTAACCCAACAAATATTTGCCACCCATTAGTAAAGTATGTTTCTGAAGACAATAACCAATACGACCAAATCGTTCCAACGACTGTGGCAACGAGAGCAATCGACAAAAAACGGTTTAGCAAAGTCACGGCTTTTTATTAGTTTGATGAATTAAATGATACGCCGCTTGATAGCCAAGCTGATCTACTAATAACTTATCCACTGCTTTTTCAAAATAATCAATCGGCAAGCCGGTAAAAGTTGAGCGATACAACTTGGCCGTGGCCGTTCCAAAATTATCTTGCACCAGTTGTAGTGTTTTTGTTTTTTGTGCCTTATCAGTGGCACTAATCTTACGCATACCCTGATAGTATACTATATATTTTACTTTTGGTATAATTGGCGGCATGTTGCATATAGATCAGGCTGAAATTAAACAACAATTACTGACTAAAGGGGTTGATCCGGCTCACATTAAAGCCTTACATATTAAACTACAGTCCGGTGAACTAGATCAGACGAGTTTTGTGTTATCGCCTACTCAATTACTGGTTCCGGAGCCAAAAAATATTGTCCAATATGATGCTGGTTCTAGTAACATTGGTATAACCGCTCTAAAACATGATGAGTTATTATTATTCTGGTTAAACGGCGGCGCCGCTACCAGATATGGTTCAAATCTAGCTAAGGGTGTTAGCCCAGTAATTGATGACATTAGTTATTTAGAGTTAAAGATACTTGATTTATTAAGAGTAACTAAAACTCATCACCTAGCAAGTCATCCACCGGTTGTAATCATGAACAGTTTTGTAACTGATCAACCAACCCGTGAACATTTAGACATGTTGTATAAAAAATATTCTGCGCTTGATCCAACGCGCATTCATTTTGTTGTGCAGCAAGAACATATCCCGCGCTTTACCAACACCGCTGTGCGTGAAGACATTGATGTGTTTGTTGACCAACAAGGAAAATTATCCTGGGCGCCTTGTGGCCACGGTGATTTCGTTTACCTGTTGCGTGATTATTTAGCACATGAACAAATTCCAAATGTAAAATATTTATTTTTTTCTAACATTGATAATATTGCTGCTACATTAGATGTTGTTCTACTAGGACAACATATTAAAAGTCAGCTCGGGCGAACCGTTGAGATAGTAGACAAATCAGCTGCTGATCAAGGTGGTGTGCCGTGCTTAGTAGATGGTAAAATGACCATTGTTGAACAAATGAAATTTCCGCCAGATTTTGATTATGCCGCCCTTCCTTGGCTAAACACAAATACTTTTTGGTTTACATTATCTGATTTACTAAAATTTGATAACGACCTGCCTTGGGTGCTGGCTGAAAAAACTATCACTGAGGGTAACGTGATTCAACTCGAACGTTTTGCCTGTGATGTTGATCTGCCATCGCAATATGTGTTGGTTAACCGGTTACAACGGTTTTGGCCAATTAAACGTTTAGCAGATTTAGACGCCGCTAAACAACATCCGGCTTTTAAAAAATTGCTAAATTTGCTACAGTATTAACCATGAAACGCTCGCTGATTGGTTTAAGTTTAATGTGCGTTTGGTTAATCTCAAGTGGCGCCGTTTGCCGCGGTTCTGGTACACAACCGGCTCCGTTTACTTTAGAGTACTGGACAGTTTACACATCGAGTGAAGATATTCAACCAGTCATCGATGCTTTTGCTGTTAAATATCCTTATATCTCTGTTGAAATAAAAACCTTCCGGCAAGATGAATATGAAGGTAAGCTTATCGAGGCGTGGGCGCAGGGTAAAGGACCAGATATGTTTTCTGTACCCAATAGTCATATTGGCTCATTTCAAAACCTGATTTCGCCAATGCCTAGCTCATTAAAATTAACGTCCGTCACTGTGACACAATCACTTGGCCAAAAAAATACCGTCGTAGCGAGTGAAGCATTGAAAGGAACTACTGCTCAAGATGTAAACGTATTATTCCCACAAGTAGTATACGATGATGTGGTTAAATCTAGTGCCACTGGTACTAGTCAAGTGTATGGTTTACCGTTAAGTATGGATACATTGGTATTGTACTACAACAAAACACTACTAGATGCGGCGAATATTCCACAACCAGCCACTACTTGGGATGATTTCGTTAAACAGGTACCCCAACTTACCCTAACTGACGTCAATGACAATATTATTCAAGCTGGCGCAGCTTTGGGTACCAGCGAAAACGTTCCAAGAATGTTTGATATTGTTTCGCTTTTGATGATGCAAAATGGCGCCACTATGAGTTCGGGAACTAATGTGACATTTGCTCAAGGTGAGAACCGCAATGATGAAGTCACCCCCGGTGTTCAAGCCGTAGATTTTTATACCAGTTTTGCTAACCCAGCCGTTGATTGGTACAGCTGGAATAAAGATCAGCCCGATGCTTTAGAACAATTTTTAGCCGGTAAATTAGTCTATTACTTTGGTTATTACTACAATAAAGACTCCATGAAAAATAGTGGTGATCAACTTGATATCGGCATCGCTCCGGTTCCACAAGTAACGGCTGACCCGCTGACCGCTATTAATTACGCCAACTACTGGTTAGAGTCTGTGTCGGTAAACTCAGCTCACCCCAATGAATCTTGGGCTTTTATTCAGGCTCTAACTACTTCTGAGACGAATGTAAAAGCCATGCTTGATAAAAATCCAAAACCAACCGCTCTACGCAGTTTATTGGAGAGCCAAAAAGACAATTTTGATCTAGCTGTCTTTGCTAACGAAACTTTAACTGCCCAAAGCTGGTATGCGGGCAAAAAACCAGCCGAAACCGAGCAGGCTTTTGCCGATATGATTGATATTGTTAACGCTGGCCGATTAGATATTCTCACCGCTGTTGAAAATACCGCCAGTAAGGTAGAATTAACCTATGAATAAGTTTTCCAGATTCTGTTTACTTGTTACTGGCTCAGTTTTTTTTGTTTTTGGATTATCTCAGACAGCTCTAGCTCAAGTGCCGACTACCGCTACCACCAGTAGCCCTAGCAGTTGGATAAATATTGTTCCAAAAGAATGCCAAGATGCCGGTGGTTGCGATATTTGTGATATCACTCGTGTCTTCGTAAATGCCGCTAACTTGATTGCCAGTATCTTGGGAGGTTTGGCCTTATTGATGTTTGTGGCCGGTGGACTCATGTTGATTTTTTCAGCCGGTGTTGAAACCCGCGTTGAAACCGGCAAAAAAATATTAATTGGTACGGTGACCGGTTTAGCCATTGTGTTTATTGCCTGGTTGGCAGTTAATATTATTGTCCGCGCTGCCGCCCTATCCGGCGGGACTTCCACCACCAAAGTATTCAGTAACAACTGGTGGGATCTTGGCGCCTGCAATCCACCAGCACCGGCACAGTGTATGACTCATAATATTAGTGATAAGTGCAGCATAGGCACATGTAAAAATATAAAAGATCCAACTTGTTATTGTTGGCGTGCTAATACAACAGCCGATGTAAAATGTAGCGGTGAAGATACAACCGATATGAGTCTGATTAAAGATTCCACTAAAAATACGAAGAATCAATGTGCTTGTATAGATGGTTGTCAACAATTTGTCCTTGAAGGTCATACAGGATATGACTGTGTTGATGCAACTACAGTAAAAAGTAATACTAAGTACGATTTTAATACTACGGTAACGTGTGCGAAACCTGATACAATCTGTGCCAAACTAAAATGAAATCCAAACTACCACCCATATTAATTACATCTATTGGTTTCTTGGTTCCACTGATCACCTTGGCTACCGACACCGGTTTCTCGCCAGTTGGTGATGCTGCCAGTGTCACCATTACAACCGTTATAGCCATTATTATTCAAGTATTACTCGGCATAGTTGGTTCTGGGGCTTTGTTAATGTTTATTTGGGGTGGATTACACATGGTGTTTTCCGGTGGTAATGAAGAAAATCTCAAAAAAGGGAAAAGTACTCTCATCTGGGCAACCATTGGTTTAGTGATTGTTTTAAGTGCCTATGCCCTAACCAGCTTCGTTTTTGGAATATTAAAAACCGCCTCCGGCGCTTAATTGTAAGACCATGCCATACAAATTCTTGTTTCCACTTTTATTAAGCCTAGTAGTTGTGTTGCTTGGCGTACCAAAAGCACCCGTACAGGCTGACGAATGCAAAGATTGTCTGAATAAATGTGAAGATAAAGCAGCGGCAGAAGTAGCGTCCTGTGAAGCTACCTGCGACGCTTTAGATCTTGACCCGACCGATCCCAGTTTCGATCCAACATTCGATCTAACTGCATGTTATACTGATAAGTGTGATCCACTTAATGATACTTCTGCATGCGATACCACGTGTAGTTCTTGTACAATTAGTCCAACGACTACTACCACTACTACAACGCCAACTACACCCACTTCCGTTACAAAACCTACTTTCTTGAAACCACCGTTTGGTTCAACATCACAAGCCTCTATCACCGTAATAATTGCGATTCTTATTCAAATATTATTGGGTATTGTTGGTTCACTAGCTTTGTTGATGTTTGTGTGGGGCGGAATGAATTTAATCTTTTCCCATGGAAATGAAGAAATGGTCACTAAAGGCAAAAAAATACTAATTTGGGCAGTAATTGGATTAGCCGTAGTGCTAGCTAGCTACGCCTTACTCAGTTTCACGTTTAGTATATTCCAAACAGCGACGGGGGCTTAGAGTACACCATCCCCAGCCCTTCCTATTGTAGGAAGGGAGCAGGAGCATTTATTGAGCTAGATAATGCTGTATGGTATTTGTGACTTCTGTGAGATGGTATATAACTGCTTCATTTGTGAACCGAATCACTTTGAAACCGTTTAATTTTAAAATGTCATCTTTTGAGCGATCATGATCTATTTTAGCATCATGAATAGATCCATCAACTTCAATTACTAACATTTTTGCGTAACAATAAAAATCAACAATGTAACCATGGAGTGCATGTTGACGTCTAAACTTGTAACCAAGTTTTCTGGATCGTAATTCTTGCCAGAGTAACCGTTCAGCTTCTGTAGCATTTTTTCTCAATGATTTTGCAATCCATCTAAGCTTCTGATCATATTGAAGAATATTTCGATTCGACGATCGTATATACATAAAAGCGCCCCAATCTTAGGTGGCGCTCTTTATTGATAAAGGTTATCAATAAAAATCAGTACTGTCAACTTGAAGTCTTGAATCTCAGAACACCATCCCGCCCTCGCGGACTCGAGCACCCTTCCTATTGTAGGAAGGGTAAGATAAAGAATTAGATTATTTCTTGCTCCCTCCTAGAATAGGAGGGTTGGGGAGGTGTATTCCGGGAAGATTAATTTAGTGAAACTACAGAATTTTATCAAAATATCTGTAGTACTACTACAGATATTTGGCTTATTATTTGTAGTGTTAGTTTGTGATATTCACTAAACTCCTAAAAACGTAATTGGTTATTCCGTAGGAGGCGAGAATGATGACTATTCCAATCACAGCACCAGATAAAATATCTTTGGCTTTTTTGGCTTGTTCCTCATTACCTTGTGCTGTCATCCACAAAAAGCCGGCGTAAATAACTAAACACAAAGTTAATGTACCTAGTAAACCAAGTAATATATTGATTGCCCGCGAGGCTGTCTCCACTGGCCCTTCACTACCAACATTATCATAGCCACCTAAGCCGGTATTGACCTGAATATCATTTTGATAATAATCCAACGGCCGCTGTTCATAAGCCAACGCCGGAATAATTGGTAAAACACCAACTAATAAAAAGTTAAGTAGTAATATCGACCAGGTTCGTAAAGACATATTGGGTAGCACCATAGGATGCTAAAATAATTACCACGCCAATTAACGCACCAAAAAGTATATCTTTGGCTTTTTTCACTTGTTCCTCATTGCCGGCCGATGTCATCCATAAAATTCCACCGTAAATTACTAAACAAATCGCTAGTAAGGCTAGTATACCCAATACCCAATTAATTACGCCGGCGGCAATACCACCTGGTGTAGCGTTTCCTAAACCAGTGTTTCTTTCCACATTTGAGTTTGGATCGAACACCACGGCTTGTGGAGTATATTCAGCCAGTGATAACAACGGCAATGCGATTAATGAACTAGTTATTAAGATTGAGGATATTTTTTTTATCATATATGTATCTTATTCAGATGCGTTATTAACGATGGTTGCGCCGGTAATGTTTCCTACTGTCGTAAACACAAATCGAGTTATTCCCAATGACGCCAATATTACAATTAAACCAAGTACTGTACCAGTGAGAATATCTTTGGCTTTTTTTACTTCTTCTGTATTTCCCCTGGCCCACACCCATAAGAACCCAGCATAAATTAATAACCCCACGCACACCGCCGCCAACAATGACAGTCCGGCATTTATTAGATTTAACGCCACTGTGGTTGGTTGAGCTTTCCCTAAGGCTAATGAGTTTGAAGCTGTTGTGTTTAGCAACCCAGTATCATCATTGGTTGGCAGAAAACCAACTGCCAGTGTCTGTTGGGCACTAACTAATAGGATAAAACCACTTAATATTATTCTTCGCATCATAATAAATTAGGTTGTTTGCTGACTAATTAAAGTAAACACTAATTCAGCAATGCCGTATGCTCCGAGCACAATAACTAACCCGAGCACAGCCCGAAACAATGTATCCCGCGCCCGCAAGATTATTTCTTCGTTACCTCGTGCCCAAACCCACACACCACCAGTATACAACATCAAACCCAAAAAGGCAGTGGCTAATAATGATAGTAAAATATTAACCACATTAATGGTTACAGATAAAGGATCAGTTTTTCCTAAATTAATGCCTGTAATTGGCACTAAGCTTGCCCTAGTTACGGCCACATAGCCACCAGAGGCCTTACTTGGATCAAATGGCAATGTCGCTGGTTCTATTGTCACTCCGCTATCAGCATAAGCTATCGGAATGATCGATTTGATAAATGCTGTAGCAATTGTAAATTGACTAAATAATAGTTGTACAATACCGTACGACCCCAGTGTAATGACCAAGCCGATCACGGCACCAATAATAATCTCTTTGGCCTTGGTGGCTTCTTCCTCATTTTCCCGAGCAAAAAACCACTTTAATCCTGCATATAACATCATTATTAATGATGTTAATCCTAAAAAACTTAAAGCCACATTTATTACATTGATGGTAATAGATAACGGATCTGATGCACCGGATAAATAAGTTAATCTCAAAACTGATCCAACTGATAATTTTTGATCATTATCCGGATTACCAATAATATTTTTTGACGGATCAAATTGTACACCAGCTGTGGCAGAAGTAGAACCGGCGCTCATTTCAATTTCAGTGTCAGAGGGTGCATCGGCGGCTCTAACCCAAACTGGCGCTACTAGCAAACAAACCAAAAAAATCCATCTACTTAACCGCATTGGTAATTTTGGTCAAATAATAAAACAGATATTGCATAATACCAAATGATGCCAGTACAATCACTAGGCCAATTACAGCACCGGTAATAATTTCTTTGGCTTTGGTAACCTCTTCTTGATTACCACGCGCCCAAATCCATGTCCAACCACCGTAAATCATTAACATAACGGTAATGGCTCCTAACAAACGTAAGAACACATTCACAATCTGTGACGCTACCGTGACCGGATCGGCTGTACCTAAACCAGTATCACTTAGACTGCCGTAAAACTCAGTACCTCCTAATGGGTCGATTGAAATACTCGCGGCATCTACTGATATAGAGCTTAATGTTACACCAACCATGATGGTCAGTGACGATAATAATAGAGGTAAACGTATGTGCATAAATTAACTAGTAGTGGCTAATTGAATGGCGGTAAAGAGATATTGAGCAATACCGTAGGAACCTAACACTATCACCAAACCAATCACAGCACCTTTCATAATGTCTTTGGATTTTTTAATTTGTTCTTCATTACCACCGGCCGTTAGCCATAAGAAGCCAGCCACTATAATAAGTACTAATGTTACTACACCTAAAAATACTAAGGCTGTATTTACAATTGTGAACACAATGGATACCGGATCGGTATTTCCAAGCTTCGTATAGGTTTGCAGCGTTTTATCTGAATCGAACTCCAAACTAAAAGCCAAGCGTTTCATGGTGTGTACTTTACCATTACAATTCCCGAGAAGTCAACCTAGTCTTTACAAAATCGTTTAATCTATGTATAGTTCCATTAATAATTAATTTAATACTTAAAGAACACTATGAATAAGTTCAAAAGTACAGTCACCCGTTTCGCCTATCTTGGAATAGGTGCCGTGGGTATGTTAACTGCTGCGGCCACCAACGCTAGCTCGTTAACAGTCGATCAGTTAGACAATACCGGCATCACTGATGCCATGATTCTAGGCAATGCTAGCCCAGAAGCTTTGGTGATTAGTGTTATTAACTGGGTTTTGGGTATTCTTGCCTTAATCGCAGTTGTTTTAATTTTAGTCGGTGGTTTCCGTTGGATGACAGCCGGTGGTAATGAAGAAAAAGTCGAAGGAGCGAAGAAAACTCTCTACGCTGCTTTGATTGGTTTAGTTATCATTTTGGCTGGTTGGGGCGTATCTGTGTATGTGATTAACAATTTGTTAAACTTCACCGGTGCCAGTTCAGTCAGTACTGGTTGATAAAAACAGTAGAGACATGCCATGGCATGTCTCTACAAAATAACACCCAGTATGAAACCGGGTGTTATTTTTTATGGGGTTGTTAACACCCAAGCCTCATCGTCTTCATAAACCGTCACGGCATCAATTTTTACCAAATGTTTATGCATAGATTTATGGTCTTTGGCTACCACATAATAATCTGCCCCTACTGTATCAACATCATTGTCTTCACCTAAGGTGAGGGCGCGCCAAGCTTCATAACGAGTAGGATTAGCCAGATATAGAAAAGTCGGATCTAATCCAATTAAAAATTGTTGGTGTGGTGCGGCTCGCCACAGAGCTGGAAAATCATCCCAATCACTGGGGGCAACGACTTGCCCTGGTGGTAAAGTATCTAAAAATTCTCCGGCTCCATGTAAATAGGTTAACGCTTGGCCAGATTGCAAATCAGTTTTTGCGGTAATAATTTCTTGAATTACAACCGGTACCAGGACAACAATCATAATTGCCGTGGGAATCAAAAGTAGAGACATGCCATGGCGTGTCTCTACTTTATTGTGTGTCTCTACTTTTGATTTTATCACCGTTGGCACATACAATGCCGCTGTGCAGGCTAACATGGGTGAAAAATATTCCACGTATCTTTTGGATTTTAATGTGAGAATGAAAAATATTACGGTGTAAATAGAAAAACATATTTGCGCCACAGTAAACGGACGTCTTTGTAAGACATGCAGGACAAGACTAATTATTAGAATGGAAAAAATTATAGTATGACCAAATACTAATGAACCGGGTTCATAGGGATACCACTCTCCTCCTACCCCAATCACAGTTTGATAATTAACTGCGCCGATTTGAACAAGTTGTTCCCAATAAAATAATAGATTATTTGGAAAGGCTGGGTGGACTAAAATAGCCACACTGATTCCACATAATACATACGCGACCGGTTTCCATTGTTTGGCTAACAGGCTCCAAACTCCAACTAGAATGGGCAATAAAATAAACCCACCGTGTGTCCAGACATAGAGACCACCTATTAGCAGTAACCATTTATATTTTTTTGTTTGTAAAGCTAGCAGTGATAAAAATAACAAAATCAAAGCCAACGGCGTGGCCTTTACTAAATTTATACGAAATAACCAGGCGTTAGTTGCTACCAAAAGCATAACTCCAACCCACCAAGTCTGTGCTTTGATCCAATATAGCATGTAAGACATGACACTTAAACAGACTAATACTACAACTACCATATATACTTTGGTGCCAACTCCAGGGCTCATCATCCACACAAATGGTGCTAGGGTAAAATGTAATAAGAAATGCTGATCGACAAAGTGTTGCCCTAAAGTAGTGGGTTGCAATCCGGAAAATGTTTTAGCAAAGCCAAACTCCCATAAATGTTGGGCCACGCCAACATGGTAAAACGCATCTGGATCAGGAAAAACAACTGTGCCTTGTAAGCTGCACAAACCAAGTGCCAGCAGCACAATGCTCAGCCACACATACCATTTCATAATTCAACTAATTTAAAAATTGCCATTGGTTTCTGATGAAAAACTAGCTTGGCGGTTTTATCACGCAACAAATAAGCTAACATTAATTGCGTATGTGAATCAGATTCATCTACCACAACATAGCGCACTTGAAAATAATCACGGATGTTACTAGCCGTTTGTTGTTTAGCCCTGCCCGTGGCAATATCATTCCAGTGTTGATATAAATTTTTATCAGCTAAATACAGGAAAGTTGGATCAAGCCCAGCCATGTATGACGCTTTCGGTGCATAATAAAATAGCGCCGGAAAGTCATCCCACCGCCCATGAAATACTATTTCATTTGGTTCGGCTACACTTTGTAAATAAGCACCGGCTTGGGCAAACCGATCAATTGGTTTTGCTTGATAAAAACTGCGTCCGATCCCGATTACACCAATCACGATTGTACCAATAGTTGTGACTACGATGTACATATTTAATAGCTTCGCCCAGTGCCCAAGCCGGCGCGTGATGCTTTGCCAAACCGGTTGAATAATGCCCGCCTGCCAAGCCGGTAGCACTAATAAACAAATCAACAACCACAGTAATGGGATAAAATATTCAACAAACCGGCGTGAGCGTAAAGTTAAAATAAAAAAAACTGGGGTGAGTAATAATAAAGACACCGCTTTTTCATCACTTAACACTTTACGCCACTGCCTCAGCCACACTGGAATGGTGGCCACTACACCGATTAATAATACACTAATCGCTTCGACTAATTCGGTTAGTGGAAATGGGTACCATTCCGCCCCAACTGAGATCACCGACTGATAATTAACCACCCCAATCTGAAATACTTGCGCCCACAAAAAAGCCAGATTATTTGGAAACGATGGGTTGATTAATATTCCAATAATGATGGCTGCCCACACAACAAATATTCCCGTTGGTAAGATAGGTTTATATTGTTTTGCTTTAAATATTTGGGCGATACTGTCGGCCGACCAAACGGCAGTCGCTAAAACCACTGCTAAAATAAATCCACCGTGAGTTAGCGTGTAAATTAGTGTTAGAATGCCTACTAACCCATACCGTTTTTGCAATAAAAAATATAGAATCAATAAAAATAAACAAATCGCCACGGCGGAAGCTTTTACTAAATTAATCCTTACTAGAAAGGGATAACTACTAAGTAACAGCAAAAGAGCTGGGGCTTGGTATGGAATATGCCACCGGCGCAAAATAAAATAACAAATAATTATCACTAAACTAGCAAATATAACTTGCATTAATTTAACCCCAATAATTGGACCAAATAATGCCACAGCGGGCATTAAGGCTACATGATACAGTAAATGGTGATCAGCAAAATGTTGATATAAGGTTGTTAATGGCAGCCAGGGAAATGTGGTGGGCAGACCAGATTGCAGCATGATAGCCGCAAGTCTGGCATGATAATACGCATCGGGGTCAGGAAAAGTCTGAATCGATTGATACCAAATAAACAGCCCAATGGTTAACCCTAAGACTGCGCTTGGACCAAGCTTATTTAGCCAACGCATGTTTAAAATAATCTACCCATGGAATCGGCGACGGATCAATGTTGTGCGCAGCCGCGATGTAAAAGCTCAAATAACTGCCCCATTGTAAGACTTCAAATGATTGTTGTAATGGGGTGGTGGCCGTAGTAATAAATTGTTCATGACTAATCCCCTGTTTATCTAAGACCTGCTTGGTAATGTCATAGCGTTTTTGTACGCGCTCGTGATATAAATTTGATTCAATCAAGACCAGATGTAATTGTTTAGTGGCAGCCGGATTGCTTAAACCCTCTAATAAATGATGGTTGAGTTCTGGGATGGCAAAATATCCAGCAAAGTGTTTGCCATTTTCATTGGTTTGGTTGGTCACAATATGAACATTGCCCAGTAAGTGTTCGCTCCCAATGAAAAGTAATAATTTATTTTTACACCGTTCCGCTGTTTCCTTGGCCGCATCATTTAATAGCTCCCGATTACCATCAATAAAATGGATGGCATTGTCTATGTCCTGATCAGTTATCTGAATAATTCCAGCACGCTGTAAAATCCGTAACAAACCAGTGACGGCATAACCAACGGCAATCCGTGGTTGCCCACAGGGATTATAGGTTGGGTTGATAATATACCCAGGTAATTGCGCCAGTGATCCACCGGTCGTGATGACGGCGACATGTTTGGTGCGTTGTTGGACAATTTTCGCGGCCATGAGCGTTTCTTCGGTTGTGCCGGAATAGCTGGAAAAGATCGCTAAAGTGTGTTCATTAATATAACCAGGTACTTTATAGTCATTAACTATCAGTAAAGGTACTTTAGTCTGTTCAGTATATAAATGTTGCACTACATCCATACCTAAAGCAGAACCACCCATACCAAACAAGACTACTTGTTGAATCGATTTAGTTGGAATCGATAATTGTAAGTTGGCTGTATCCTTCCAGGCATGACTAACTTGCTGGGCTAACATATCAATTGATGACAACATGTTTTGGCTATCGAGCATAGATATTGATCTTTAGTAATAAACTGAGTATACTGGGGTTAATTTTTATGTCTGGACACTCTAAATGGGCAACTATTAAGCGATCAAAGGGCGCAGCTGATAATAAGCGCGGGGCTTTGTTTACCAAGCTCTCGAAAAATATTAGCATTGCTGCGAAGAAAGGCAAAGACCCCGCCATGAATTCTAGCCTACGATTAGCCATTGATACGGCTCGCGAAAGCAACATGCCTAAGGATGTAATTGAACGCGCCATTTTACGGGGCGCTGGTGAGCTGCCCGGTCAACAAATCGAAGAAATCGTCTATGAATGCTATGGTCCGGGTGGAGTGGCCTTGCTGGTACAATGTGCCACAGATAACACCAATCGTACCGCCGGATTTATCAAAACTACCTTACATTCGTACGGTGGAAAACTCGGCGGTCCAGGTTCGGTTAGCTACTTATTTCAAACTAAAGATCAACCAACTTACACTGTTCCCTTAACTGATCCAGTTGTGTTACAAAAATTTGCCGACTTACTCGAAGAATTAACAGATAATGAAGACGTCGTCGACATCTCACACAATGCCCAAAAGTGATATTGTGATTGGGTTTGATCCTGGCTTGGCTATTACCGGCTATGGCATTATTCAAGATAAAACAGTTTTGGAATATGGTGTCTTGCGCACCCCGGCCAAACATTCCCTTAGTGAACGTTTAGTTCTACTCAATGAACAGTTACAAAATCTACTCTCGCGCTACACCATCAGTCGAGCTGGTTGCGAAAAACTATTCTTTGCGCGTAACGTTACCACTGCTTTCGATGTTGGTCAGGCTCGAGGCATAATACTTTTAAATATCGCTTTGCATAACATTCCGTTATTGGAAGTCACCCCCCTGCAAGTTAAACACTGTATGACTGGCTATGGCAAAGCCGACAAACAACAGATACAATATATGGTGCAGGCAACCTTTGGTTTGAGTGAACTACCCAAACCCGATGATGCCGCGGATGCCTTAGCTATCGCCTTAACCACACAACAGTATGTTTCATTGGCCTAAAAACATGTCTAGATACATTATTTTATCGGCACTTTTGTATGTACCGATACTCACGTCAGCACAAACAGACAGTGTAGTAGAGGAAATAATTACGCCAGCACCATTAATTGCCAATGCTGGCCCGGATAAAAACGTGGCCGTGGGTCGAAACGTATTATTTGATGCATCCGCTTCCAGCGGCCCGAGTGATAGCACGTTAACCTATAAATGGGATTTTGGTGATGGCCAAAGCTTTCAAGGTATCGATGCGTCTCATATTTATGCTCAATCCGGTACATATAAAGCCAACTTAACTATTACCTCTGGCGATCAAACGGTACGAGATGATTTACTTGTTTCTGTCGCCAAAGATGTCGTTTTACTTATTACCGATGATAGCGTCAGTCGTGATCAGGCTAGATACTACCGCCAATATGCCCAACGTAATGGTACTTTGTTAGTAATAGTTCGGCCGCGCAATGATTCAAACTTAGATTACGTTCTAACCCGTAATATTGCTGAACAGTTAGTATCTTCTGAAACTGATATTTCTCAAGCCAAGGTGGTAATTGTCTGGACGGCGCAGAATATTGGATTAGATTCTCTCGCCGAGTTGGGTCGAATATTAAACAGTAGTGGCTCAGCTGATACGTCAGGCATGATTAGTTTTGCCCAAAAAGCCATCATCCAAATTAGTGATCGTCCTAGTAGTGGCGCTTTGGGCCGTATCGCCCAAACGACTTACAATGCGCTGGTACCACAGTACATAATGTTAACTACCCCGCCGGCTTTAGAATCTATTCTGGCTAACCCGACCGTTGACCAGTTGGTTGGAGGGCTACAACAAGAAAATATTGATTATCAATTGATCGGCCGTCATAGCCAACGCGCTTTGGAGCAGATTACACCGTTTAACTTTATTTCCTACGGTGTAAATTATTTGATCAACAATGGTGTCGGTTCGGACACAATATTTTTATTACTGGCTTTACCAGTGGTAGCGACATTGATTTCCTTTGGTCGGCAAGTGGTGGGAGTGAAGGCTTTTGGTATATATGTGCCCACCGTTATGACGCTATCTTTTACAATCACCGGATTAAGATATGGTGTTTTGGCATTTTTGCTGCTCTTGGGGGCCGCTACGCTAGCGCGGATCGCTGCGCGGCGGTTACGCATTTTGTATTTACCCCGTATGGCCATTGTTCTAACCATTGTCAGTGTAACTTTGTTCGGTGCCTTAATATTATCTGCCCTGTATGGTGAGACTGACATTTTAGCTATTTCTATTTTCCCGATCTTGGTGATGATGACGCTAACAGAAAAGTTTGTTGAAGTGCAAATTGAACAAGGTAATCGCCAAGCTATTTTTCTAACGGCCGAAACCTTAGCTCTGGCCATCATTAGTTATTTGATTATCACTTGGGATGAGTTCTCGACTTTGTTAATGGGTTATCCGGAATTGATTCTATTAACTTTAGTGATTAATATCGTGTTGGGTCGCTTCTCCGGTTTACGCGTCATCGAATACTTCCGCTTCCGCAAACTTTTTATTGGTAAACAACAACCCTAATGGGCAAGGTTCTCGGTATGAATGCCAGAAACTTGGTATTCATCCACCCATACAACAGTGGTCAGGCCGTCAAAACGGCTAATAACAAATTGGCCACAAAAGAAAAATTATTTGCCGCCGGTTTGCCTTCGGCTAAGTTATTCGGCGTTATTAAAAATCGTAAAGAATTATTTAATTTTGATTGGTCAAGTTTACCGAGCAGCTTTGTTTTGAAACCAAACTTCGGTTTGGGTGGTGGTGGTATTGTGATTCTCTATGGCAAAGATAAACAAGGCCACTGGATTAGTACCGGCGAAAACGTTTATGATATTGCCGATTTACAGCGGCATACCAGTAATATTTTAGATGGTAACTTTTCTTTATCGAATATTCCTGATATCGCCTACTGTGAAGAGCGGTTACGGTTAGCTGAGGTATTTAAAAATGTCTCATATCAAGGGGTACCGGATATTCGAATATTAGTGTTTAACTCAGTTCCAGTTATGGCCATGCTGCGGCTACCGACCAAGCAATCTGACGGAAAAGCTAATTTGCATTTAGGTGGCATTGGCGTTGGAGTTGATTTAGTTAATGGCACGACCACCTTTGCGACAGCTAAACAATTGGGGCAAATCAGTCTGCATCCAGATTTTAATACACCACTGAGTAATATTAAAATTCCAGATTGGGATAATATTCTGCGTATCAGCATTGAAGCAGCTAAGGCAGTTGGTTTAGGTTATGCGGGTGTTGATATTGTTTTAGATAAACAGTATGGGCCGATGATTTTAGAAGTTAATGCTCATCCTGGTTTAGAGATTCAAAATGCCAATCGGATTACCTTGCGTGATCGGCTTGACCGCGTGGCTGGCTTAACTATTACCAGTGCTACTAAAGGCTTGAGTGTTTGCAAACAGTTATTCGCCAAACAAGATGGTGAAAGCGATCTGTTGAATCCGGTCTTGGGAATTTATGAACCGGTTACAGTACAGGGTAAAAATGCTATAGCCATGCCGGTACGTGCCCTCATTGATACCGGTTTAACATCAACCACCATCACAAAAGATACCGCTATTAAATTAGGTTTTACGGAGGCACTGGCAGCTATACAAACCCTGCAGCTACCCGCTAGCGTGGCCGTTGATCGAGCTCAAGCCGCCGAAGATAATTTTCGCACTAAAATATTAGCCCTCCAGTCCGATTGGGTAGATGTGGCGGCGGTTCGGTCTGAGGGTCAATATCTTATTCGCCCTAAACTGCCGCTCGCTTTCGATTTAGGTGGTCGCCGTTTAACTAGTACCGTCGCGGTCGCTTTGGATAATAAATTATCTCATCCCATGGTGATTGGCCGCAGAGATCTAGCCGGTTTTTTGATTAACCCTAACCGTAATAAGAAATAATTTTATGCCAAAAAAAACTATTATTGGTCTAGCCGAAGAAGTAAAAATTTTTTTACCTGGTACCAAAAAATTTATTCGCCGTAAAGCCAAAATTGATACTGGCGCTCGCACCACGGCCATAGATATTTCTGTTGCAAAAAAATTGGGTTTATATACTGTTTATACTCAATTCAAAAAATTGTTTCCTAAATTAGAACTGACAAAACATAATTTTCAAAAAGTTCGCGAAACCATTCGTACCACCATTACGCCAAAACTGCGTAAACAAATCCCGGGCTTGTATGATATTCGTGTTATCCCGGCCACTAATGGAATCAGTGTTCGGCCGTATGTTAAATTGCACCTCCATTTACGTAATCGCCATATCGATACAATTGCTAGTTTAGTTGATCGAAAAATACTAATTTATCCTGTGTTGGTGGGCAAAAAAGATTTGGCCGGTTTTTTAATTGATCCAACCAAGAGTGATTATGAAGAAGCTTAGGGCGCAAATTCGTAAAGATTACATCCAAGAAAAATATGTCTTAATTGCGCCGGGTCGAATTTTGCGTCCTAATCAATTCAATGATTCGTCTGGCGATGAGTGCCCGTTAGTGCGTCCGGAAGATAGTCGCTTTTCACCACACAATATTGTTCATGAAACCATGCTGCTGGTGGTTGGCGGAAAAAAACATTGGCGCGTGTGTGTTATTAAAAATGGCTTCCCGGCAGTTTCCCCGGATAATGATCAGGCTTATGGAGAACAGGAACTGGTAATTGAAACACCTGATCCAAACACTCATCTGGAAGATTTACCCACCAAACAAGTGGCTGAAATTCTGGAGTGTTATGCGCGCCGCACCAAAAGTTTAGCTAAAAATAAGCGTTTGCGTTATGTGTTGATTTTTAAGAATGCCGGTGGTCGAGCCGGAGCATCACTCTGTCACTCCCACTCACAAATTTTCGCGACAGAGTTTGTACCACCCCATATCTTAGATAAATCCAATCGTGTGCAAATTCATCGCTCCATGTTTGGAGATTGTATTTATTGTGACGTTATTAAGAAAGAGGCTGTCAGTGCTCGTTTTGTTTGGGCTGATAAAAATGTGATCGCCTTTTGCCCATATGCTTCCATGCATAATTACGAGGTTTGGATATTGCCTAAGCAGCACCGTGACAATATCACCCTACTAACGCATTCCGAGCGTTATTCATGGGCAAATATTATGAAGAAATTATTGCGCACCATTAATCATGAATTGCATTTACCGTACAATTATTATTTTCATCAATTAGTCGCCGACCCCGATCAACATCTCTACATGAAGATAATCCCACGTGGTTCGGCGTGGGCTGGCGTTGAAATCGGGTCTGGTTTAATTATAAATCCGATCCCACCGGAAGAAGCTGCGAACTTTTATAGAGTACATTTGTAAATCGCAGTGTACGAATATTATTCGTACACTGCGATAAAATTTCTTTTTCCAACTTGAATCACATCGCCGGATTTTAACACTAACGGTTTTTTCCAATCGGTTATTTTTTGATCATTTATTTTTACTCCCCCTTGTTCAAATAATCGTTTCGCCGCAGATTTATTTTCGGCCAGAGCTAGTTCCACAAGTATCGCCGGTGGCTCAGTAGTGTTTGGAATTAATTTGTTTGGTATGTCACTCGGTTTACCGTGTTTGGAAAACACTGTGTTAAATTCCTGTTCAGCTTGCGCCGCGGCTTCAGCTGAATGATAAATAGTAACAATTTCACGAGCTAATCTCATCTTGGCTTGTTTCGGATTGCCTTGAACAATTTGTTTAATTTCAGTCATGGGTAGATCGGTGCATAATTCAAAACACTGTTCTACTACATCGTCACCTAAAGCCATAATTTTGCCATATAAATCGGCCGGTTTAGCCGTAATGGCAATCACATTACCTTCTGACTTGCCGATTTTTACTCCATTGGCATCAGCCAATAACGGCACGGTGATAACAAATTTTTCCCGTTGATTGATTTCGCGTTGTAAAGTTCTTCCGGCCAACATATTAAACGTTTGATCTGTCCCACCAACTTCTAAATCAACATCCATCGCCACAGAATCATAACCCTGCATCAAAGGATACAAAAACTCATGCAGTGAAATGGGCTGCCCATGTTTAATGCGCCGTTCAAACATGTCTCGTTCTAACATTTGTTGCACGGTAAAATGTGCGGCCAGTTTTATAACCTCAGTGAAAGTAAGTTTGGCCAACCAGGTACTGTTATAACGAATTTCAACTGGATTGATTGGGTGATTAAAATCTAAAATTTTACTGGCTTGCTCTTTATAGGTTTCGGCATTTTTTAAAATCTGCCCTGATGTTAGAGGAACACGGGTTTTATCTTTCCCAGTCGGATCCCCAATAACGGCCGTAAAGTCGCCCATTAATAAAATCACTTTGTGCCCCGCCTGTTGAAATTGAGCTAGTTTTCGTAAAGGTATTGTATGACCGATGTGTAATAATGCCCCGGTTGGATCCACTCCTAAATATAGGGTAAGTTTATCGCCAGTGGCCAGTTTTTCTTTGAGTTTTTTTAGTGATGGGTAAATTGTATCAACGCCTCTTTCTAATAATATGTCCATAATATTACACTAGCATGATCGCTCATTTTCTGCTACAGTGTGTTTTATCTATGGATAAAACACACCCCAGTAAACGCCGAGAGGGATTTAAGGGACACGTGAAGAAAAACTGGAAAAAATGGTTAAAACGTTTAGTATTAATTGGACTAATTGGTACAGCCTTGGTGGTGATAGCCGGCATCGCTGTATTTGCCTATTTTGCCAAAGATCTACCCAGTACTGAAGAATTACAAAATCGCGTGATTGCTGAGAGTACAAAAATCTACGATCGCAGTGGTGAACACATGCTCTATGAAACCGGTCGTGACGTCCGGCGCACCTATACAAAAATTGATGCTATTTCACCTTATCTCAAACAGGCGACGGTGGCCTTGGAGGATAAGAATTTTTACAATCATCACGGTTTTGACCCATTGGCTTTGCTCCGCTCCGCCGGCATTACCTTATCTTCAGAACGTCGCGTTGGTGGATCAACTATCACTCAACAATTTGTTAAATTAGCTATTGTTGGTAACGAATCAAGCCTGTCGCGAAAAATAAAAGAGCTTATTTTGGCTATCGAGGTAGAACGTAAATACAGTAAAGATCAGATTTTGGAATTTTATTTAAACGAAGCGTCTTATGGTGGTATAAATTTAGGCGTGGCCGCTGGCGCCCAAAGTTATTTTGAAAAGAGTCCGGCTGACCTGACTTTGGCTCAAGCGGCTTTTTTGGCAGCCATACCACAAAAACCCAGCCGAATTGATTCTGGAATGGAGGCTTTGTTGGAACGGAAAGATTTCACTTTAGAGCGTATGGCCGAGGAAGGATACATCACCCTAGAACAGGCTGATGCCGCTAAGCTTGAACCAGTTGATATTAAGCAAACCGCCGCCAAAAAAGATGCCCCACATTTTGTTGATTATGTTATCACCCAACTAGAAGATGATTTTGGCAGTAACTTTATCAATCAAGGTCTCAAAGTAACCACCACCCTGGATTATGATAAACAGGCCATTGCTGAACAGGTTATTACCGATGGTATGGTCAAGGTTGAAAAATATGGTGGTAGCAACGCCGCGTTAGTTTCTCTTGATGCCAAGACGGGTCAAATATTAGCCATGGTTGGTTCAAAAGATTATTATGCTGCTGATTATGATGGACAAGTTAATGTCGCTACCAGCCTGCGCCAACCTGGTTCTTCCTTTAAGCCTATTGTCTATACCACCGCCTTTGCCAATGGTTACAATCCTAATACTGCTTTGTTTGATGTAGAAACTGATTTTCCAACTGAAAGCGGTAATTATCACCCACATAATTTCAGTATGGGTACTTCTGGTCCTACTACTATGCGTCGCGCTTTGGGGCAATCTCTCAATATCCCTGCCGTTAAAACTCTCTACTTGGTTGGCAAAGATAAAGTGCTCGATACCGCCGATAGTCTTGGTTATACCACATTGGGAAATCGCGATACTTATGGTTTGGCTTTAGCGCTAGGGAGTGGTGAAGTAAAATTATTAGAACACACCTCGGCTTTTGCCACCTTTGCTCGAGAAGGTGAGCGCCATCCCACAGCCAGTATTTTAAAAGTAGAAGATCGCACTGGTAAGGTGTTATATGAATGGACCGACTCTGCTTCTCAAGTGGTTGATAAAAATGCCGTTAAACAATTGAATAGTGTTTTAACCGACCAAGGCGCGCGCTCTGGTTTTTCGGCTTTAAATATATCTGGAAAAACGATTGCTGGTAAAACCGGCACCAGTCAAGATTTTCATGATGCTTGGACATTAATGTATACACCGTCGTTTGCCACGGGTATTTGGACGGGTAATAACAATAATGACGCGATGGATTATATGGCTGATGGTGTTATCATTGCCGCCCCAATTGCCAATGACTACATGAGTCGGATTCTTGAGGGTTTACCGAATGAATCTTTTACCGCCCCAGATGCGGTTAAGGCTAACAAGCCAGTTTTAAGCGGCGCAATTGGTGAGACAGTTGAAAAATATGTTGATAAGGGTACACAACATATTATTCCAGATAGTTGTGTGAACACATATCCAGCCGAGTTTAAAGTCAAGAAAGAGTTTAAAGAAGTACACACCATCTTACAGTATCTGCGCAAAGAAGACCCACTTGGTTCCGCACCAGACAAACCAGAGAGTGATCCAATGTATTCATCTTGGGAAAAGGCTATTCAAGCCTGGGCGGAAGGACAGTCAGATTATATTACAGAAAAAACCGAATATGAAGATTGTAATCTCCGCTCGGCTGATCAAAGCCCTACTGTTACTATAATTTCTCCGGCTAGTGGAGATAAACTGACTAGCAAAACATTTTTATTGGCGGCTAGAATTAATCCGGGCACAAATCGCAGTATAAAAAAAGTTGAATATATTATTGATAATATTCCAGTTGATACTAAAACCAGTCAACCTTTTACCAGCACTTATGTACCAACCTCTCTGACCACTGGTAATCATTCATTAACAGTTCGCGTAACAAACGACCGTGATAATGTTACTTCCAGTACCGTGTCGTTTTCTTACAGTGTTGGTAGCACCAACACTAACACAAATAATAGTAATACAAACAGTAACAAAAATTCAAACTCCAATAATACCAACTCACCTAGCAATAAGAACAGCAATACAAATAAAAACACGAACGGCAATAAAAATGCTGGCAATTAACTCGTGCGAAATTGTAGGCGCGTAATAATTTTTCCAGTGGTTTTTAAAACATATTCACAGATATCGGTCTGACGATCGCGTAAACAGTGCATTAATTCTGGATGAGTTGAGCGCACTACTAGCACACCACCTTGAACAAATAACGGCGTGCAATCATTAGCATTAATATCTGGAAATTCACTGGCCAAATATAGCTGAAAGGCTTCAACCACCATGGCAGCTTGCACCGTGTTAGCCACTCCAGCCTGGTTAAGACGCTTGAGAATGTCTTGTTTTGAAATGGCCTGCATCACTGCTTAATTGGCATGATAATATAATTAAACAGATCGTCACTTCCACCTTTTATTAACGCCGGGCTAAGTTGACCATTTAATAAACAAATCACCTCATTACCAATTAAACATTGCAGCCCATCCAGTAAGAAGCGGTAATTAAACACTATAGTCACATCATCGCCTGCCACCTGAGCTGGTAAGGTAGTAACGTTTTGCCCGAGTTGGGTATTAACTGCCTTTATTTGCAATGTTTGATCGGTGGCATTAAAGGTCAAATTGATATCATTTACTCCAGTTTTACTAAACAAGGCTGCTCCTTTAACTGCTTTCATTAGATCATTCTTATCTAAACTCACCGTAGTTTGTCCGGCTTTAGGAATAATCTGTTCGTAATCAGGAAACTTTCCTTCGATTAATCTAGAGATAAACTCAACTTCACCCAACCGACAAGCAATTTGTGTTTCAGTGACAAATAAATCAACTGTTTCTATTTGAATGAATTGTATTAAGCGTAATAATTCATGCGCCGAGCGTTGTGGTAGAATTATTTTCATACTCTCCCCCACCTGTGTTAAAGGCGCCGTTCTTTCCGCGAGACGATAGCTATCGGTTGCTGCTAGCTTTAAATTTTTATCGCTGAACATTAAACAAATCCCGGCGATCTCTGGGCGGGTTTCATCAATGGCGGCTGCTAAAATGGTCTGTTGCAAAGCCACCTCTAAATCACCTCGTACTAGAGAATAATGTTGCCCACCTTCCACGGTTGGTAGAATTGGAAAGTCGCCCGCACCCTCTCCTTTTAATACTGTAGCCTGGCCATTAGCTGTGACCCTTAATTCGTTTTGCTGTAATTCACAATCAATCTTCTCAGTTGTTAATAAAGCTACATAATTACTAAATAGTTGCGCTGGTAATGTAAATGATCCATCAGTGTCCACCTTGGCACGCAATGTTGCTTGGACACCAATTTCTAAATTAGTAGCGGCTAAAACTATTTTATTGTCCTGGGCTTTAATTAAAACATTTTGCAGGATAGGTAAGTTCGCATTTTTATTAGCTACTCGACTGACGATGAGTAGGCCGTGCTTTAAATTTTCTTGGGTGCAGGAAAATTTCATAACATCTGTATCTTAATTAAATTATATAAATAAATAGATAATAACAATAATAAGGGGTGTTAATAAGTGGATAATGGTAGTTAGTGTTAACATAGTTGAATTATATGTTGCTTGGTTGATGGAATAGACTGTGTGTAGAGTTGTGCATGTCCAGTGGATGAATTTTACCGCTTAATTTATTACACTTTTCACACACACTCACTGCACAACTTATCCGCAGGTTATAAATAAAGTTTTTGTCTAATTAAAGTAATGTCTTGTACTAATTTCTCATTTAATTCCATATCTTGTTTTATTTTGTTATAAGCATGCATCGCTGTGGTGTGATCGCGCCCTCCTAATTCTTCACCAATAGCAGGATATGATGCATTCATTTCTTCGCGCATAATAAACATGGCTATTTGTCTGGGGAAAACCAATTCTTTTTTGCGTGAGCTACTAGTAAGTAAAGAAACTGCTACTGTGTAATACTCAGCTACTGCCAGGAGGACTTGTTTTGTGGTAATAGCACCATGTTTGGGGGCTTGTACTAAGGAGGACAGTAGACCCTTTACACTATCAACCGTTGGTTTGGTATTAGTCAACTGAGTGGCAGCCATAACACGATTTAAAGCGCCTTCAAGCTCTCTAATGTTGTTTTGAATCACACTGGCAATGTATTGGACGATATCGTCGGCTAACTGAATGTTTTTTTCCTGGCACTTGGTTTGCAAAATAGCAATCCGAGTTTCTAAATCCGGTGCACCAACATCAACGATCATTCCCCACTCAAAGCGTGACACCAAACGATCTTCCAAGGTTGGAATGGCTTTAGGAGGGCGATCAGAGCTAATCACAATCTGTTTATTGTTTTGGTGTAAGAAATTGAAGGTATGGAAAAAAGCTTCTTGTGTACCCTCTTTACCGGCCAAGAACTGAATATCATCAACCAGTAAAACATCAACTGATCGGTATTTGTTCGTAAATGTATCCGGTTGACCCGCTTTAACTGATTTAATAAATTCATTAGTGAAGGTTTCACAAGGAGTATATAGCACACGTTTATTGGAGAATTTCTGTAGAATAGCATTGCCGACAGCTTGCATTAAATGAGTTTTTCCTAGACCAACTCCACCATATATAAACAACGGGTTATAAATCGTGGCCGGGCTCTCACTAACTGCGCGACAAGCCGCATAGGCTAACTCGGTTTTCTTGCCAACCACAAAGGTATCAAAAGTATAGCGCGCATTTATTTCGGCCTGTTTTGGAGGTGTAGCAGTAGGCGCAATAACAGGTTTGGATGGTTGAACTACCGGAGGTACCACCGGTGTTTGTGGAGCAGCCTCAGGCAAGCTAACCACTTCGCGCTTACTAAATGGCGCTACTTTGTAGAGAATCTGCTTTATCTTCCCATCAGTAATTTTTTGCAATGACTTTAAAATACTGTGATGGTATTTATTTTCAATCCAGGTTTTAATAAAACCACTAGGTACTCCCACCGTGACAGATTGATCGTTATATTCAACAATAAAAGTATGTTTGAACCAGGTCGTAAAATTGGCCTTGGTTAGAGTGAGTTCAAGTTCTGCCATGCAGGCTTCCCAGAGTTGTGTGGAATTCATAGGCCGATATCCTACCACACTATGTAAACCAAGACACTGTTGACAGCATGTGGAGAAACTGTGTATAGTGCCGCTATGTCAACTAAACGAACCTATCAACCCAAAAAACGGACTCGTACTAAGGAACATGGTTTCCGAAAAAGATCAGGCACTCCCAGTGGACGAAAGATTTTGGTCAGCCGCCGCCGCAAAGGTCGGAAGCGTCTAGCGCAATAATTTTACCGTGAAAAATCGGGATATCCAAGCCGTGTATAAAAAAGGCGTCGTGGCTCACCACCCCTTTTTTCGTTTACACGCTCTAGCTTCAACCGAGCCTCAATTTACTGTGGTAGTATCAAAACAAGTCCATAAACATGCTGTAGTGCGTAATCGTATAAAGAGACAACTAAGAGCCATTATTCGGAAACTTCACAAAAAACCATACGATGTAGTGGTGGTAGTAAAACAGAAAGCCGTTGGTGTGGCCGCGAAAGAATTTTCCATAGCCATAAATCAAGTATTTCATAAATTGCAGCTATTATGATTGAATTAGTTAGATTATGGCCTAGACATGCATTATTGTGGGTAATTAGACTATATCAAAAGACCATTTCTCCAGATCATGGCTTGCTTAGAGGGCTAACTTTGATGGGGTGTCGTTTTAAACCAAGCTGTTCGGAGTATGCCTATACAGCCGTAGAGCGCTATGGCATAATCAAGGGCACCTATTTAGGCAGTAAACGAATATTGCGTTGTACCCCATTCACTTCGGGTGGTTACGACCCAGTACCATAAATATTATATGCTTGGACAACTCTACAACACAATATTATACGAACCAATTTTTAATGCCTTGATGTGGCTGTATTATTTTTTGCCCGGTCACGATATGGGTGTGGCCATTATTGTATTAACATTAGTCATTAAATCATTATTATTTTGGCCAGCTTTTTCTGCTTTAAAATCACAAAAGAAGTTGCAAGAAACACAACCAAAAATAAATGCCATTCGCGAGAAATACAAAGATAATAAAGAAGAGTTGGGCAAGCAACTCATGCAGTTCTACAAAGATAATAAAGTTAATCCGTTTTCGTCTTGTTTACCATTAATCATACAATTACCTATCTTAATTGCTTTATACCAAGCCTTTTTGCACGGTTTACAAATCGATCCGACCACTCACCTGCTCAATGTGGAGCAAGTTAATCATCTGTATGGCTTTCTACGTGATATTTACACCACAACCTCTATAAACATGTCCTTTTTCGGTATAGTAGATTTAGCGCAATCAAAAAATGTCATATTTGCCGGGTTAACCGGGTTAGCCACTTTTGTGCAAATTCGTATGATGCAAGCGAAGCGGCCGGTTATTAAAACCGAAGGCAGTAAAGATGAAGATATGGCCGCTAGTATAAACAAACAAATGATGTATATGATGCCAATTATGACGACCATTTTTGGCTATCAGTTTCCGGCTGGCTTGGCACTGTATTGGTTGACTTCAACGTTATTTAGCATCGTACAACAACTGTATTTTTTCAGGCAAAATAAGCCGCCAGTGACCCAGTCATAGTTAGAGTTCGTTGATTGACTGTGTCTCCCAAACCAAACTGAATTGTACCCAGAGCATTTGACCATAAGTCTGGGGCTCGTTCTGGCCATTCTATAATAACTAAAGCGGCCGGATTGCTTAGCCAAGTTGGAATATCAAGCGTGGTTAGTTCTGCATTGTCTGACAAACGATAAAGATCAATATGAACAAGCTGGCGAATGATTAGATGAGAAGTCTCATATACATTCATTAGTGTAAAGGTTGGGCTCGTTATGGAGCGATCGATGTGTAAAGCCTGGGCAATGCCTTGTACGAAGGTGGTTTTACCGGCACCTAGCTCCCCACTGAGCAAAACTAAACCTCCGTGTGCGAGGTTAGCCACTAATTTTTCTGCAAAAGCGTGAGTAACACCAGCGCTAGATGATTGACAAACGACTTTTTTCATGATATATTAGTATAAACATATGGCTCAAATTCGTCCAGATCGTATCGAAACACTATTAGTGGCCGCTGTCTCACATGGAGCTTCTGATGTTCATATTATTGCTGGTCACCCCCCATTGTTTCGCATCAGCGGACAACTGTTGGATGCCCCAGGGGAACCGATCTTAACTCCAGAAGATACACAAAATATTGTTTTATCACTGTTGAACGATGAACAGCAACAACAATTATCCAAAGAACGTGAGTTAGATTTTGCCTATGCTGTAAAACAAATTGCTCGCTTTCGTGTTAATGCTCATTGGGAACGTGGCTATATGGGGTTAGTGGCTCGAGCGATTAATGTTAATCCCCCAACCTTGCAGGCACTTGGTTTGAATGAAACTGTTTCACAGTTAACTAATTTACATCAAGGATTAGTTTTGGTCACCGGTCCAACTGGGTGTGGCAAGTCGACTTCTTTGGCCGCCATGATTGAACAAATCAATCAAACACGTTCAACACACATAATTACACTAGAAGATCCAATTGAGTTTTTATTTACATCAAATAAAAGCATTATTAGACAAAGAGAATTACACCGTGATTTCTTATCCTTTGCTGAAGCCTTAAAACACATTGTGCGGCAAGATCCTAATGTAATAATGGTAGGTGAAATGCGTGATTTGGAAACCATTGCAGCGGCACTAACGGTAGCGGAAACCGGTCACTTAGTGTTAGCGACATTGCATACCAATGGTGCAGCGGAAACCATTGATCGGATTATTGATGTTTTTCCACCACACCAACAACACCAAATACGTTATCAATTATCAAGTGAATTACGAGCGGTTATTTCTCAAATTTTAATTCCCAATGTTGATGGTGGGCGCGTGGCCGCTCGTGAGATACTGATGAACACACCGGCTGTATCAAACTTGATTAGAGAAAACAAAATCGCGCAATTAAAAACCGTCATGCAGACCTCAGCGCAAGAACATATGTTCACCATCGATCAAGATTTGAAACGGCTTTATAATGACAAGGTGATCACTGAAGTAGTGGCTCGATCATACATGATGAATCCGGAGCTCTTGCCTAACTAGAGCGAATTCGTTACAGTAACCGAGCTTTTTGTCAGACTGCCCGCTGCCCCCGTAGCTCAACGGATAGAGCACTGGTCTTCGGAACCAGGGACGTGGGTTCGATTCCTGCCGAGGGCACAAAAAACAAGTCTCCGTAGCTCAGTCGGTAGAGCAGTCGCCTCTTAAGCGAACGGTCACTGGTTCAAATCCAGTCGGGGGCACAATGTTATAAATAACTATATGTCAGAACATTTTGTTCCAGAGCGTGCCACTGGATTAAAACCACACGAAGTTAATATTACACGACAGCGCGTTTTAGGAAGCGGTTGGTACGGTCGAGTTTTTTTAGCTGACGTTGAGGTAAGTGCAGCCGATGGAAGAACGCGCCACAAAACAATGGCCGTAAAGGATTTTCATACTAGAGAAAAAAATCCCGGACTAGAATATAAACATGCTAAGCGAGCGATGGAAAATTATGCTATTGCCAAAGCGGCCGGATTACGCGTGTTTCCGACCTACCGTTTGAATGATGCGGAAAACAAAATACTAATGACCCTAGGCGACACCGATGAGTGGATTTGTATTGGAAGCAATAAAGGATCAGACATTGTCAAAAACGTAACTGGGCGAGAATTAATGATCAAACCAGATGAGGGTACAACTAGATTTATTGACGGCGTCCTTGATCAAGCCGAGCTAGCAACTAGAGCACATATAAACATTATGTGCGATATGCCATTCTTTTTTATAGATCGTGAAAAACAAGAGCGGTTAGATTTTGTGTTAGGAGACATGGATTCACTCAGGGTTTTAGACAATAAAGCTCCTCGGTATTCTAAAGAAATATTATATGAATCTAATTTGATAGAGATGCATATTAGTTTGAAAGATTTTTTTCGGAAAAACCTCGGCGACCCCAAACAATATTTACTGCTACTAAATGAAGTATATGTTAATAAAGGCGGCAATCTGGAACATTTAAACAACCTAGCTGGGCAATAAATACAATATCTATTTGTTTCCCTCCGGTGAAGTATTCCGTTGGGTAACCTGTCTTGGGGCTGGCTATACGTTGAAAATACCAAAAAAATGGATTTGACACCACCCAACTTAATGTATATAATAGAGATATACATGAAACAAACGTATGTTTACTGATATTATCGGGTTTCAATGGGATGATGGTAACCTTGAGAAAAACTGGTTAAAACACCATATTACCAACGCTGAAGCCGAACAAGTGCTTTTTAACAAACCGCTAGTGATAGCAGAAGATCAAATTCATTCCAGTACACAAGAACAACGATGGGTCGCTCTCGGCCAAACAAATACCAAAGAATTTTTAACCATTATTTTTACTATTAGAAAGCAATATATTCGCATTATCTCAGCTCGATCAATGTCTAAAAAAGAACGAAACGCCTATGAAAAAAATACCTAATTTTAAAACTGAAGATCAAGAACGTGATTTTTGGAGTGACCACGATGCCACTGATTATTTCAAAATCGATCAGGCTAAATCGGTTCGGTTTCCAAACCTAAAACCATCCACAGAAACAATTGCTTTGCGGTTACCAGTCTTTTTACTGGAAGAAATCAAATTATTGGCTCATAAAGAAGATGTGCCCTATCAATCATTGATGAAACACATGTTGTTTGAAAAAACCAAAGAACAAGTTCGGACACGTTAATTTATAGACGGTATTACAAAAACTACTTTTTCAGCGCGTCTTTTAAAGCCTTGCCGGCTTTGAATTTAACCACCAGTACGGCTGGCATGTGGATTTTTTGAGTAGGATGTAACGGATCAACACCTAAGCGAGCGGAGCGGAGACGAGATGAGAAATGACCAAAACCGGTGAGAGCGACTTCTTCACCTTGTTTGATTTGTTCTGTGATGGTAGCCAGTAACGCATCGACCACCTCCTCGGCGGTTTTTCTATTAACTCGGGCTTTTTCGGCTACCAATGTAATCAAGGCAAGTTTTTTCATGCCGGTAGTATACGATCAACCCGTTGTAATTGTACAGTGTGTTTTGTGGTAGGATCGATTTCAATATAGACCGAATTAAAAATAACCTCGCCGGTTTCAGCTGGACTAAGAGCAATGGGTGTTTGGGTTAAGAATCTTTGTAGCACTTTATGTTTATCGGCTCCAATCACTGAATCAGCTGCGGCGACTGAACCAAGATCACACACCAGACCAGTGCCGTGCGTTAAAATACGGAGATCGGCCGTTGGTACGTGAGTATGAGTACCAACTACCAGTGAGGCGCGACCATCGGCATACCAGGCCAGAGCTTGTTTTTCACTGGTGGCTTCAGCATGAACATCAACAATCACGGCGGCTAGATCATCTAATTTATATTGTTTGAGAATATTATCCAGACAATAAAACGGGCTATCAACTTGTTGGGGCATAAACACTTGTCCGGCCAGGTTAATTAACAAAACTTTTTTAGTGCCTATTTCAATGACAGTATGTCCTCGTCCTGGAGCCACTGCTGGATAATTGGCCGGGCGTAACACTTTACTATCGGATCGTTTCAAATATTCTACCCCATCTTTATTATCAAACACATGATTACCAGACGTAAAAAAAGTTACGCCAGCGGTCAACATGTCTTCAACTGTGGTATGTGACACACCATTACCGTGCGCCATATTTTCGGCATTCATGAATACAGCATCAAGTTTGAGTTCATGACGTAAGCTCGGCACTAATGTCTGAACGGCGCGACGACCGGCCTTGCCAACGACATCACCGATATAGAGTAAACGTAATGGCTCCATGATTTAACGAGCGTATTCAACCACTCTGGTTTCACGAATTACTGTCACACGGATTTCACCGGGGTATTTGAGTTCTTGCTCAATTTTTAGAGCAATATCACGGGCTAATTTATTGGCGGTGTAATCATCCACTTGATCTGGGCGTACAAACACGCGCACTTCTCGACCAGCTTGAATAGCATACACTTTATCAATACCAGGGAAAGTTAAAGCGACATTTTCTAGTTCTTCCAAACGTTGGATATAATTTTCATAAGTATCTTTACGGGCACCGGGGCGCGAACCAGAAATAGCATCAGCGGCTTTCACAATCACAGCCTCAAGAGTGGGTGGATAATCATCGTGGTGATAGAGAATTGGTGCAATAACCGCATCAGTGAGACCAAATTTTTTGGCAATATCACGACCGATTTCAGGATGGGTTCCCTGCACTTCATGATCAACTGATTTACCAATATCATGCAACAAACCACCTTTACGTGCCACATTGACATCAGCGCCAAGATGTTCGGCTAACATCGCAGCTAAAAAAGACACTTCAATTGAATGGCGTAACACATTTTGTCCAAAAGATGTGCGATATTTTAAACGGCCTAAAATAGATACCAATTTTGGATCGAAGCCAGTTACACCGACTTCATATAAAGCATCTTCACCAGCCTTTTTAATATCGATAGCTAAATCTCGTTTGGCTCGTTCGACGCAGTCTTCAATTCTAGCCGGATGAATACGACCGTCTTCCATCAGCATTTCCAAAGCGCGCTTGGCTAGATGGCGACGAATTGGGGAAAAGCCAGAGACAACAATAGTTTGCGGGGTATCATCGATTAATATCTCTACGCCGGTTAATTCCTCGATGCGTTTAATATTGCGCCCTTCTTTACCAATGATGCGTCCCTTCATATCGTCACTAGTAAGATGAACTGAGGTAGTCGTTGTGTCGGTGGCATGACTGGTAGAACAGCGTTGGATAATCACCGACATTAGTTCATTGGCTTTACGCTCCAGTTCCTCACTACCCTGTTCTTCCATTTTACGTAAACGCGATAATAAGGCTTCTTTAGATTGCTCTTCCACGCGTTTTTCCAGTAGTTGTACCGCCTGAGCCCGATTCATTCCGGCCACTTTTTCTAAGCGGGCCACTTGTTCGGTTTTAACAGTATTGATATCTTCTTTGAGTTTTTCCAATTCTTTGGCTTTATCTTGTAATTTGGTGTGTTTATTTTCTAAATCCAACAGTTTTTCATCAAACATGCTTTCACGTTTCTCCAGGCGGCGTTGGGCAGCGGTCACTTCTTGACGGCGCTCATTTTCTTCGCGCTTGGAATCATCTAAAATTTTCAAGCCTTTATCTTTAGCCTCTAACAAAAAAGACTGCGCCTTTTGTTTAGCGTCTTGCATGATAGTTTCAGCCTTGGCCTCGGCCGAGCTAGTTGTTTTAGCGGCTACTTGTTTACGGTACCAGTAACCGATTAGGCCGCCAACAACAACGGCCACCACGAACACTATTAGACCCAGAATAATTGGGCCCAGTATGGATAGGGACATAAATTTTTTCCTAAGGTTGGGTTCGAATTAAGCAATGTCGTCGCGGAACCAGACACGCCCGACAAATCTACCTTATCAGCTAAGTAATCACTTTGTCAATAATGCCGTATTTCTTGGCTTCTTCGGCGCTCATGAACTTATCCCGATCAGTATCAACCTCGATTCGTTTCAATTCTTGCTGTGTGTGTTTAGCTAAAATCTTGTTTAGACGATCGCGCGTGCGCAAAATATGTTCAGCGCGAATCTTTATGTCGGAGGCCTGCCCTTCAGCCCCACCCAATGGTTGATGAATCATTATTTCGGCATTTGGTAAGGAATAACGTTTACCTGTCGCACCACCAGCTAAGAGTAAAGCGGCCATGGAAGCGGCCGTACCAATCACCACAGTAGAGACATCGCATTTTATGTACTGCATGGTATCGTAGATAGCCAAACCAGCTGTGACATAACCACCGGGTGAGTGGATATATAAGGTAACGTCTTGCTTGGCATCTTGTGATTCTAAGAATAATAATTGAGCAATAATGCTATTGGCCACCATATCGTCAATGGTGGTACCGAGAAATATAATGCGATCTTTTAGTAGGCGTGAATAAATATCATAGACGCGTTCACCGTCAAAGGATTTTTCAATAACTGACGGTATTAGGTTAATTGCTTGGGGTGATGGCATAACCAGTTGGAGTTAATGTTAACGTTCCGCTAGTGGTGAAGCCGGCCGCTTTTTTATGGCCGCCACCACCATAGAGCTTAGCAAACTCAGTCACGTCGAGTAAAGGATTAGTGGTGCGCAAACTACCTTTAATCACATCAGGCGCCGTTTGGACAAGTACCAATATGGCCTTATCAGCAGATTGATCCAGGCCATTTAAAAAATTGGAGATGCCCGAGATGTCTTCATCATCAGCTTGGCAGTCAAGTAAATCTTCTAAAGTCAACGTTGTTACAACCATGCCTGTTTTTGCATCTTCATGTAGACGTTGGAGAGCCCTGCCCCATAATTTTAGGGTGGTATAGGTACGATGGTTCAAAGCCTGTTTTGTAATGTGTGCTAGATTAGCTCCTTTAGAAACAAGCCTCGAAGCGACTTGTACCGCACTAGCAGTTGTAGCAAGATTGGTTAAATTTCCTGTGTCAGTAATTAATCCAGTTAGCAAACAAGTGGCAATGGTATGGTCAATCGCACGGACACTTTCTAAAAGATGATAAACCACCTCACAAGCTGAGGAAGCCGTACTAGCAACTAAATTTATTTGACCAAAGTTAGTATTGGTAACATGGTGATCAATATTTATTAAAGTATATTTCTGAGGTAGTCCGGCAATCTGTTCGGCGACACCAGCGTAACCTAAATCACCAGCATCAACTACTACAATTACATCAATAGATTTATCTAGCCAGACATTATTTTGTGGGCCTAAAGTATTGGCTTCGGGCAAAAAATGAAAATAATCAGCCGCTGGATCAAGACAATAGTTTTGGACCGGTTTATTTAGGGAGTGACAGTAATGACGAATAGCCAGACCGGCCCCAATCGTATCTCCATCCGGTTTGCGATGCGAGATAATCAACACATGGTTGGCTTGTTGTAGTGCTGTAATAATTTCAGTGTGGATGGCGTTAAACATAACGCGCTACCTTACTGGGTTTCAAGCAGGCTGTCAAGTAATTGTTCAATGGGAACGGCTTTCCTCTCTGTGTCATCTAGGACAAAGCGAAAATGCGGCACTGATCGAAAAGTAATTCGAGCTGCCACATCATCAACTAGGTCAACCAAGTGACGTTTAATCAGTTGTAAAGTTGAACCTGATTGACTATCCGGAACAACCGAAACATACACGGTGCAGTAATGTAAATCAGCGGTGGTGTGGACTTTAGTAACGCTAACTACGACACCCTGAGGGAATTCAATTAAGCGCATAATAGCCGTGGCGAAATAATCACGCAGCTGGGTATTGATTTGGCGCATGCGTTGTTTTGGCATAAACTAAGCAATGATTTTTTCTAAAGCGCGTGGTTTTTCACTAGTGGTGTAGGCCTCAACGATGTCTCCAACCAGAGGCGTAATGGTGGTATCAAGTTTTAGACCACACTCAGTACCGTTGTCTACGGCAGCGACATCTTTTTTATTACTTTGTAATTGAGTAATAGTCGCCTCTCCCACTGTGGCACTAGCCCGGACAATTTTGCAAATGGCTCTTTGTTGAATACTACCAGATTGAACCTTGCCGCCAACAATGGCATGCTTACCGGTGACGCGGAAAATAGCTAACAATTTCACTTCACCCAGTTTATTATACGAAATATCCGGTGGTAATAAATTTTGTAGTTCTTGTTCAATGTACTCGAGCAATTTATAAATAACTGTAAAATGTTGAATGGTTGTTTGTGTGCCGAGCGCATAAGCAGCGGCCGCTGCTGTGGTGGAAACATTAAAACCAATCAGTCGTGCTTTGCTAGCCACTGCCTGATCGATATCTTTTTCTGTAACGTCGCCTAAACCGCGTTTTACAATATCAACTGTGACATCTTTGAAACACAGTTTATCAATAGCACCAATCAGAGCTTCCAGTGAACCGTGGGTATCAGCCTTCACGATAATGGATAAGCGGGGTTTATCGGTTTGATTAATTTCAGCTTTATGATGGGAGTAGGCAAAACTCTGGTATGATTTTTTTTGTTTCCGTTTAAGAGCTTTAGGATCGGTACAAATGGTTAATATATCACCAACTACAGGAGCATTTTTTAAACCCAAAAATCTTACCGGCGTAGATGGGACGGCTGTTTTCAAAGGGGTACCACGCCAGGAAGAAAGGGCTTTGATTTTACCAACCACCTCACCAACTTCAACAATATCGCCAATATGTAAAGTGCCGGTTTGAATCAGAACAGTAGCTACAGCCCCAGAATCTTTATCAACCCGTGATTCAATAATCGTTCCGACGGCACTGCGATTTGGGTTGGCTTGTAGTTTAGTTTGATTCATGTCGGCCACGAGCAACACCATGTCGAGCAATTCATCAATATGTTGGTTGGTTTTTGCAGAAATTGGGACACAAATAGTTTTTCCACCCCAATCTTCCGGTACTAAATTAACTTCCGACAATTCCTTTTTTACGCGTTCAATATCAGCCCCTGATTTATCCATTTTATTGATGGCCACCACAAAAGGCAGGTTGGCTTTTTCTAATATAGCAATGGCTTCGATAGTTTGTGGTTTCATACCATCATCGGCTGCGACCACTAGAATAGCGACATCGGCCACATTGGCACCACGCGAGCGCATGGCGGTAAAAGCCTCATGACCCGGGGTATCTATGAAAGTAATACTACGGTCTTTGTAATCAATTTGATAAGCGCCAATTGTTTGAGTGATTCCCCCAGCTTCATGGCCAGCAATGTTGGTTTTTCGAATGGCATCGAGCAAGGTGGTTTTACCATGATCAACATGACCCATGACAACAATGACTGGTGGGCGGGATTGTAAATTAGATTGAATATCGGCTGCTAGAGCAGTTTTTAGGCGTTCTTCACGGCCTAATTCAAGAGCATTCGTGGTGGAAGCAACTTTTTGTGTGGTGTAGCCAAAATCTTCCGCAATAATTGTAGCTGTGACAAAATCCAAATTTTCATTAATTGTTGCCATGATGCCATTACGCAATAATACACTGATAACATCGGTGACTGGTTTGTGTAATAGATCAGCAAATTGTTTGGTTGTAATGGGGTCAGGTACCTCTAAGACACGGGCAGTGTCTGTGGCTAAATCTGTCTTAACCTCTGTCTTTTCTTCGTGCGCAAATAAACTTTTACGTTGTTGTTGTTTGCGGTGGCCTTTAATAGCGGTAATAAGCTTAATAGCCACTTGATCGTCTACCTTGATGGCACGTTCACCAATATCAAAACCAAGCTGTACCGCCAGCGGAAAAAATTCATCTTTATTCATCTTCAACTCCCGAATGATTTCTGATACATTCATAGTCGGCTTACTCTAGCGATTTTAGGCGCTTATGTCAATTGACGGTGCTTGCCAACGATAACTTTTATAGCCTTAGGTTTAGCTGTTATTATTACTGGAGTTTTGACAACGGTGACACCATCTAATGTAACGGGCAGAGATTGTCCAGGGTGCTCCAAGGCTAGGCGTTCAACCACCAGCTCGGTGGGATGATAGGTCTTGGCTTTTCGGAACAATCCCCCAGTTTGGCCGATCGGTTTAATAAACAACTTAATATGCGTTTGATCAAATATTGTAATTGAGCAAGCAACTGCCTCAGTTTGAGTACTGATTGTCCATTTATTATTGCACATTAGCTGGGTGTTTATTGGCAATATTGCTGTAGCAGTGATTAAGAAATATATTTGATTAGCTTTGCCGAGTGGGAGTTGTTTAGTAATGCGGCGCGATAATGTATCACAACCATCAAGTGCATCAGTTACCCCGAACCAGGCACCGAGCTTAGTTTCACCAAAGGGTAAAAATCCCATACTGCAATCATACTGGGCCACCACTTGTAAGGCGCGTAAAAAAGTGTGGTCATTACCAACTACTACAACAGTATGAGCACCTTGTTTGATACCGTGTTCAATCAACTCCTTCATGTTGCGCAAAGGCAACAGCTTCTCAACCCGGCCGTTAATACCAAGCTCAATCACCCTAGCTTCCATGTGATCCAAGATCCCGGTATATTTTTTATCAAGTACGAAATTATCGTACAGATAAAAGAACATAATTCCTAAGCAGTTTGGCTATCTGCACCAGTAGTACATTGACCTTTCAAAATAGCTCCAGTTTCTACGGATAAAATATTGGTTGTGACATCGCCAAAAACTTTTCCAGACGCCATAATATGCAATTTTCCATGGCATAAAACATTACCTTTAATTTCACCCGCTAAAGTGATATTGTTGGCTTCAACATCGGCCTCTATTCTGGCGCTGTCTTCAACTAACAAATCATCTTTTGTACTTAAGGTGCCAACAACCTCACCCAGAACTGTGATGGGGCCGTTACCAGTAAATTTTCCTTCGACTTTGACGCCATCACCGATGACGGTACTAGGTTGTGCATCCATATCAACTTCATTATTATTAAAAAATTTAGACATGTGTTCTGTATATCTTAATCTAGAGACGTTGTCTACTGTGCATAACATTGCTAGAATAGGGCAATGAAAAAAGATCTAGTGGTCTACACAATAATTTTGACGATTGTCTTAAGCAGTGTCGTTGGGTTATACGTGTATGACAGTAAGACAAATGTATTAGGGCAGTTTTCAAAAGACTTATTTCATAGGTTAATTTCCTAGAATAGTTTTGCGACGCAATTAATATTCTAATATTAGCCTCAGTAGCTCAATGGATAGAGCAATCCCGTCCTAAGGGAGAGATGGGAGTTCGATTCTCTTCTGGGGCACAGGCAGTACATTTGATCTTTTTAGTAAGTTGGTATATAGTCCTCAAGGTTTAGATAAATGATCCTTTTTGTAGGGGCCGATAGCTTCCGCCGACGCTCTCGAAGACTCGAGCTTTGGCGGACAGGCAGTTGGTAGATTGTTTCGCTTAAGGGCCGATAGCTCAGTTGGTAGAGCGTTCCCATGGCATGGGAAAGGTCCGGGGTTCGAATCCCCGTCGGTCCACTTATTTGGGCCTGTAGCTCATCTGGTAGAGCGCAGCATTCGCATTGCTGAGGTAAGCGGTTCGAGTCCGCTCAGGTCCACCTTCGTTCACCTTAGCCTTCGGCGTCAGTGAGCTTCGGTGAATAAATCCACAAAGAATTAATGTTTCCATTTAATTGGGTTGTTATGGATGTATTTACGAACATTATTAAAATGGTGGTCATTTCTGATAATATCATCGTAATATGAGCGTTGCCAGGAAAATTGCGCACATGAGTTCGTTAATTTCATTGTTCGTGTGACAACATGTTTGTATGATTTTACAATTTTGGATATTAATCCGTAATTCGGGGATGCGGAATTATATGTTGTGGATGTACATGTGCGGGCAACATTGATGGACGAACGAATTGGAGGAGTGGACGAATATTATTCGTCCACTCCTCCAATTCGTTCGTTAACCGACGGTTTAATGACAATGATTCCATGTATGTGATTCGGCATGATGACAAATTCATCAATTGAAACATTTGTATAATGTTTTGGAATTTCGAGCCAATAGTTGTGTGCAATTTTTCCATATGTATTGAGATTCATCTTACGATTATTAATTTCACCAAACCAATGTTGCATAAAACGAGTGCAAATCGTAATAAAATAACAACCAGATGATGAATAATCATAACCATTAAGGCGTAATTGTTTTCTGATTTTTGGTTGATACATAAAAACGCCCCAAATAGGCGGGCGCTTTTCTTTGGTGAATGTATCGTAGAAACACGGTGCTGTCAAATTGTTCCACGTGGAACAATAATGGGGGATATGGTAACGTATGTTTGATAAAATTGTGTGGATGCATGTGTGTAACCATGTGTTCCATGCAGTGGACGAATATTATTCGTCCACTGCATGGAACACATGGACACGATGATTGATTCAATATATCTATTACAAATAAATGCCTAACATTACACATATTAAAGAGTCTCACAATAAATACAGAATCATGGCCGTAACCAAAAACATTTCTGTAGAACGTATTTTATCGATCCTCAAGCACTATGACATAACATTAATTGGAGAAAATCGTTGGCAGGAGGCCAAAGGTAAACTGCCATTTCTGCCTACTAATATTGAAAAACACTTCATAGGACACTTACAGACTAATAAAGCTAAACCAGTCGTTGAGGCTTTTGATGTTATTGAAACAGTTGATACTTTAAACTTGGCTCAAGCTATTAACCAGGCAGCCAGTGAGCTTAAAAGAATCATGCCCGTATTTCTTCAGGTCAATATAAGTCGTGATTCTAATAAATATGGTTTTCTCCTCGAACAACTTCCCCACATTATCCCGCAATTCGAGCAATTCCAACATCTCCAACTATCCGGTCTTATGACAATTACCGCTAAACAGTCACCTGAACAAACCAGACAGGATTTTAAAACCATGAAGCAGCTTCAAATACAGTATAAGCTACCTGAATTATCAATGGGTATGTCAGACGATTGGTCGATAGCAGTGGCCGAGGGGGCAACTATTGTAAGATTAGGACGGGCATTATATACTGCTTCTATGGCACAAGCTTTTACAGACGCAAATTTTAAACAGGAGGTTCTGCAATCTGACGTTCCGGTACTAGTTGATTTTTGGGCGAGTTGGTGTGGTCCATGTAAATTGCTTGGTCCTTTAATTGAGGAATTAGCCGAAGAGTATAAAGGCAAGGCTGTGAAGATTGGTAAAATGGAAGTGGATGAAAATGAAAGCACACCTGCGCAGTATCAAGTGATGTCTGTTCCAACACTAATTTTTTTCCAGAATGGTAAACCAGTGCAACAGATGATTGGGATGCAGACAAAAGCAGATCTTAAAGCTGCTTTAGATGGCCTCATCTGATAAACAGTATGATGTAGTAATAATCGGCGGTGGTCCAGCAGGGCTCACCGCCGCTTTGTATACCGCGCGGCGTAATTTAAGTACTGTCATAATTTCCAAAGATCTAGGTGGGCAAGCCGCCACCACATCGGTGATAGAAAATTATCCTGGGGTTGGTGCCATTGATGGCTTTGAGTTAATGAAAAAGTTTCGTGATCAAGCAGTTTCATCTGGTGCAGAATTTAAGTTAGGGGAAGTACACAAAATTACACAACAAGCTGAGGATAAATTTATTGTAGATTACAATACTGAACAAATAGAAACACGCAGTATTATTTTAGCCTTTGGTTTAACACCGCGTAGTTTGAATGTACCGGGTGAGGCGGAACTAGTTGGTAAAGGTGTAACTTATAGTGCTGCCGCTGTAGTCGATACATTACGTGGAAAAACTGTCGCGGTGATTGGCGGTGGTAACTCTGCCATTGAATCAGTGAATGTATTAGCCGCTGTAGCTAAGCAAGTGTATTTGGTTCATCGTCGGGATAAATTTCGCGCTGAAGCTGTTTTGTTAGAAACCATGGCGCAATGTAAAAATGTCACCCAAGTATTGAATGCCCAATTAAAACAAATTGCTGGTGAAAATAATGTTACCGGCATAGTTGTACAACAAGAAGGGAAAGCTGAGCGGACTATTGTGGTAGATGCAGTGTGTATTAACGCTGGGTTTATGTCTAAGACTAATTTTTTGGATGGGTTGGTAGATATGAGTGAAAAACATGAAGTGATTGTGACGGCAGATTGTCGAACTTCAAAAACTGGAATTTTTGCGGCTGGAGATGTGACGACGAGTAATTGTAAACAAGTAGTAGTATCCGCCGGTGAAGGATGTAAAGCCGCCTTGGCGTGTTACACATATTTAGGTACAAAAGATGGGAAGAATGTGTCAGTTAATCAAGATTGGAAAGTATCATCAAATGAACATTTTATAAGATCATAAAAAAATATGAGTATTCCAAATATTTCGACACGTGGTACAAACTTACAAGCGTCACCTTTACGTAAACTAGCCGCCGCCGCTGAGGCGCGCAAGAAAAAAGGAATCAAAGTTTATCACTTAAATATTGGTCAACCGGATTTACCCACTCATCCGGATGTGTTTAAAGCGATCAAACAATACTCTGAGCCGACTTTGTCTTATGCGCCATCGAATGGTTTACAACCAGCCTTAGAAGCCTGGAGTGTGTATTATAAAAAGAATCATATCCCATTTGAACCGGAAGATATTATTATTACATCCGGTGGATCAGAAGGTATCATTTTTGCCTTAGAAGCAGTCTGTGATCCGGGTGATGAAGTAATAGTATTTGAACCATTTTATACTAACTATAATAGTTTTGCCGCGCTGGCTAATGTGACATTAAAACCAGTTACTTTGGATATCAAAAACGGCTTTCACTTACCAACCGATGCAGAGATAAAAAAAGTCATTACTAAAAAAACTAAAGCCATTTTGATTTGTAATCCATCTAATCCGACTGGAACAATTTTTTCAAAACAAGAATTAGGTCGCTTAGTTAAGTTAGCTAAGCAGCATGGTTTATTTATTTTATCGGATGAAGTTTATCGTGAGTTTGCCTTTGAATCTAAATGTTATTCGATCATGGAGTTTAAAGAGATTCAGCAACAAGCCGTGGTGTTAGATAGTGCGTCAAAACGATTTAATGTGTGCGGGGCGCGGGTCGGGACAGTCGCTTCAAAAAACAAAGCGGTAATTGCCGCTGTGTTAAAAATGGGCATGGCTAGATTATCAGTCGCCTCGATTGAACAACTGGCTTTAATACCGTTATTACAGAATCCAAAAAAATACACCAGCATCATGACTAAAGAATTTAGAAAGCGACGTGAGGTGGTGTACCAAGGTTTAAAAAAGATTCCTAACATCACTTTTTCCAAACCAGAAGGAGCTTTTTATATCATTATTGGTTTACCGATTGATGATGCCGATAACTTTGCCGCTTGGATGATTAATGAATTCCAGGATCATAATGAAACTGTTCTATTAGCACCAGCCGCTGGTTTTTACGCTACTCCGGGTAAAGGTAAAAAAGAAGTGCGGTTAGCTTTCATGTTAAACACTACTGCTTTAAAGAGATCATTAGAACTAATAAAATTAGCCCTTGCAGAATATAATAGCTAGGCATATAATAGGCGCGTCTTTAATTAGTAAAGACATGCCATGGCATGTCTGTAACAAATATCTATGAAAGTTAATCCGTTTCAATCGGCGCAGAAACAACTCGATAAAGCCGCTACACTAATGGGGTTGGATGCCAGTGTGCATGCTCGTTTGAAACAACCCAAGCGCGAAATTCATTTTTCTATTCCAATTCGGATGGACAATGGCGATATTAAGGTTTATGAAGGCTATCGCGTACAGTATGATAATTCCCGTGGTCCTAACAAAGGTGGCATTCGCTTTCATCAAGATACCGATATCAATGAAGTAAAAGCCTTAGCTTTCTGGATGACTTTTAAGTGTGCGACGGTCGGTATTCCATTAGGTGGTGGTAAGGGTGGTGTGACGGTTAATCCAAAAGAATTATCGGTGCGTGAATTAGAAAGATTATCCCGTGGCTTTATTCGTGGCTTACGTGGTGATCTTGGTCCAGATATTGATGTGCCAGCGCCAGATGTGTATACCACACCACAGATTATGGCTTGGATGCTTGATGAATTTAATACTCTACATGGTCACCAAATGCCCGGTGTGATTACTGGTAAACCAATTGCTGTTGGTGGTTCTGCAGGTCGTGGTTATTCTACCGCGCAAGGGGGTGTGTATGTCATGTTAGAGCTAGCCAAAAAAATGAAATTTAAGAAAGGCTCCACAGTGGTGATTCAGGGTTTCGGCAATGCCGGTTCTTACATGGCGAAGATTTTAACCAAACAAGGTTATAAGATTGTTGGTTTGTCAGATTCCCGCGGTGGTATTGTTAACGAAAAAGGATTAGACCCAGTGGCTGTAGAAAAACACAAAGCCAAAACTGGCGGTGTGCAAAATTTCCCCGGTGCCAAAAATGTCACCAATGCCCAAGTGTTAACTACGGCCTGTGATATTTTGGTACCAGCCGCTTTGGAGAATCAAATCTTGGCAGAAAATGCTGGCCAATTGAAATGTAAAGCCATTGTGGAATTAGCCAATGGTCCAACCACTCCTGAAGCCGATGAAATTTTAGCCAAGAAAGGCATCATTTTAGTACCCGATATTTTGTCTAATGCCGGTGGTGTCACAGTATCTTACTTTGAACAGGTACAAAATGCCTACAATTATTATTGGTCAGAAAAAGAAGTGTTAGCCAAATTGGAACCAATTATGGTTGATTCGTTCAATGCCATTTGGGCGATTAAAGAAAAATATAACTGTGAAATGCGTACTGCGGCCTACATTCATGCCGCCAAACGCATCGAACAAGCGATGTTAGCCAAGGGGATTGCCAACGGGTAGACATACCTTCCCCAATTAAAAACAGTAGAGACATGCCATGGCATGTCTCTACTGTTTTTAATGTACACATTGTTATTATTTTGGCATTCATCATACTTTTTTGGTTTGACATGATGATATTTTTTATTACGATACCCCAGCTCATAGGAGGACATGTGGCGAAAGAAAACGACAAAAAGATCGAGAAAACCCCACTGAGGCTGGAGACTGAGCCGGCGATTCAGCTGGCAAAAACTCCCGCCGAAAACGGGGAAAAAATCGTGAAACCTCGTTGGACTACGTCCGACGAACCGTGCTACTGCTGAGCAACAGGCCGGGGGTTCGAGCGCAGATAGCATGCGCTCACCCCTGGCCGACATCACAACACCTACAAAGGTGTTTGTTTTTTTTATGATTATAAACTAATATGGCTCAGCCAAAGGAGGCTGTGTGCCTGAAAAGAAACCTGAAAACGAAAGTGAAAAAAACGGCTCAGATCAAGAGTCTGACCCCTGGGATTGGGATGGGGAGTTTCTTGGATTCGCTTATCGGAGATTGCCGGAACAACAGGAAGTGGCCCCTGCAGAGAGGGGGTCATACGAGGTTCTAGATCACGGGATCCCGAAATCACAGCGATATTGATCACACACAGGTTCGGGGGTTTGAGCGCCACACATCATGCGCTCACCCCCGACCATACACATAATAATCACAAAAACCCGGTAGAGACGTTGCATACAACGTCTCTACCGGGTTTTTATATTTTTTCCCTAATCAATCTGTACCAATAAATTGATACAGATTGCTGAAGGGAGGAGAACATTCGGTGTGCTACGTCCCGCTGGATATAGCACACACACTTGTTCTCCTCGTTGTCTTGTTCTTCCCCAAAGGCCGCCGTTGGGGTGGTCACTTTCGCGCGGTCAAGTGCGCGTGACCAGGGGGAGAGCGTACTTCCCACCTTTTACCTCAACGGCGAACCTAGGGAAGCTACTTCGGGTTGTGGCCGTTTTCGGCGCACAGCCCGATCACGGCGTCTGCCAACTGGTTGCCGAAAACCTCGACGGTCTCCGGACGCATCATGCCATACGCGATGCGCGCGAAGGTGACGTCACCGACGCACGCCGCGACATCGGGCGTGGCGACGATGCCAGCCCGCTGGACGAGGAACCGAGCCATATCCTCGCCCGTCATGATGACCCGGGAGGTACCGCTGCGATCGGTGTACTTCATTCCACCGATGCCGTTGAGGTGCATGGCGGTGTAGAAACCGCCTTCCATAGCACTCCAGGTCAGGGTGATCGGGCAGCCGGTGATACGTCCGGCGACCTCGGTCAGCTTGGCCTGGAGGGCATCACGCCGCTCCTTCATCTCGAGCCAGACGCGCTCCGGCCCACCGTGCTTGATGAAGGCGAGCTGCAACAGCTGCCCCATCATGTTCGGCGGACCGTACAGGTCGCCCTGGTTCGCGACGAAGCGAGCCCGCAGATTGTCGTTCGGGATGACCATGAAGTTCACACGGGAACCCGAGCCCCCGGCCTTCATGACACCCGTGAGGAGGGTGGTGTGGGATGCGACCCACTCTCCAACCTCCTTTTCACCCGAGTGCGCCAGCGCCGCGGCAGCGCGCAGGATGCTGCGATGGGGGTGAACCCACGCAAACATCGCGTACATGTCATCGGCGTGGACGCACAACTTGTGTTTGGCCACGATCCTGGCGATCCGCGCCATGCGATCGGATCCATACGTCCGGCCGCTCGGATTCACCGGATTGCAGAAGATGAGCATGCGAATGCGCGGGTTGCGCGTGCACGCTTCGTCGAGTGCTTCGGCGTCGAGCAGGCCGTCTCTGCAGGGGATCGGGTGGAATACCCCGTCGCCCAGCGCCTGGGCGACGATGTTGGGGTAGGTTCCCCAGGTTTCCACTGGAACCGCCACCATTGGCGGTCCCTCGACGCCCATCGACTTCAGGGTAGCGACCATGAACTGCGTGAATGAACGGACGGCCATAAAGACCGCCGAGCGCCCACCGTGGGTGATCGTCACGTAGTCGCGAACCTCGATGCCGAGGAGGACGCCGAGGAAGTTTTTGAGCACAGTGATCAGGGCGTGGATACCCCGAACATCGCCGTACTCGAGGTGGAACGCCGGTGCGTCCGGCGTGACGAGGCCAGAGATTGGCAGCACATCCCGGTGTGCCGCCGAGTTGATGGCCTCAGCCAAATCACGGAGCGTGTACTCCGTGTTGGCATCGCCGATTCCGGCCTGCACCAGTTCCTTGCCCTCTTCGATCAGGGCGTCCTGGACGATCGTGCCCAGGTTCTTGAGTTCCGCAGACGTGCGATTCACCGCCGGCATGTCAGCCCGAACGATGTTCGGGTCGACCGCGACGGTCAACTTCAAGATATCCCCGTTGTCGTACACGGGGAGGTTGTTGGGGGCCACTTGTCATTCCTTCTTGTTCAGGTTGATTTTCTTTGTACACGAAAACACGATCCCACTGGACCGTGCAGGGGGAACTTTTTGGGTACACCCTCACTTTCACTCATCACCAAACTCACCTCACATCAGTAATTGTGATCAATAAAAATGCGGGTGTACCACGATAAAAAGAACAAGACCCACCATTTGTACAGGGATTGGTTTTGGTTGTCCAGGTGGATTGTCACACCTGAATGGGGGAATCGTAAAATCACCCGTTAAAATGAACAATCATCCGGTCGACAATCATCCGGTAGAGACGCGATTAATCGCGTCTCTACCGGATGATTGTCGACGTCATATACCAGGTTGATTGTTTACGTTATATATCAAACATTGTGTAAACCAATTATTTGTGATAACCTGTTCATGAAAAGCGCCGCCTTATGGGGCGTTTTATGTTATATAGGCAACGGTATTTTACACCATCAATTCGATTAACCGGTTGGAATTATGCCACACCGGGGTGGTATTTTATTACGATTTGCGTAAAACAGCGATACAAAAACCCATTTGGTTTTATTAAAAACGGTTATATGTGTTTATCGGATATTGGTGAAACAGCCCATCAATATTGGTTAAACATTCCGGAACATTTTCCACATATGCAATTGGATGCGTTTGTGATCATGCCGGATCACATGCATGGGATTGTGTACATGAAACCCTCTGGTAGAGACGCGATTAATCGCGTCTCTACCAGAGGGTTTCATCAAACCGGTGGGGTGACAAAACAAAATAATCCAATGTTACATCCCACATCGTTACCGCATATAATTCGATGGTATAAAGGTGTCACCACGTTTTATATTCGAAAAAAACAACCGGATCAATATTTCCATTGGCAACCCCGGTATTACGATGAAATTATTCGCACACCACGGCAATTGGATTATACCCGGCAATATATTTATAACAATCCAAAAAAAATGTTTTATTCCACCCACTCCGCTTGCGCGCGGGTGTATTCATCCTCATGGGACACATCAAACCATTTGTTGGAAAAAGGATAACCGCCAATTTGTCCACGGTGGGCTAAATCTGGGAGGATGTCTCGGGCTAAATATTTATTTTCACAATGCTCTGGTATTTCTTTAAACAGTTCAGGTTCACACACAGCCACACCAGCGACGACGAGATTACTCTTTTTTAGTTGAGTTGGTTTTTCGATTAAGCGATAAATTCGTTTACCTTGTAGTTCGGCCACACCATACAAAGATGGATTAGTGGCGGCGGTCACGGCTAGGGTCATTATAATATGATCCATGTCATGATGAAATCTAACCAATTCCTGAATATCTATATCGGCCAGTACATCACCATATAACAATAAAAATGTTTTATCGATCAGACCTTTTACCTTCTGCAACGATTGTGCCGTGCCAGTCGGATTGTCTTCTTCAATATATTGAATATTAACTCTGTATTGTAAACCGTTACCCAAATATTGTTTTATATCCGGACATTTCTTATTTATTACCATAATGATGTTGTGAATGTTAGCCAGACGCAACATCTCAATGGTATAGGCAATCACAGGCCGATTTTGCACGCGTTTTAAACATTTGATCGATTGATCTTCACGGCCACTGGCTAAAATCACACAAGTATCAATGCCAGTGCCAAGATGACGGGCAACGATATGTTCGATGGCTTGAGAACGATTACGAATGGTATCACCATTAATGAAGCTATCAAGCGCAGCTAAGACATCTTGTCGCATGGTGATAGTGAGTCGATCCTTACCAATTCGTTTCGCCATAGGTGTCACATGTTATCATACTATTTTTTCAGGTCAAGTAACAGGGCATGGGTGTATACTAAAAAGATGAAGGAAAGTTATCATCTAATTGCCGGGGTTGATGAAGTCGGGCGAGGTGCCTGGGCTGGGCCATTAGTGGCTTGTGCCATTATTATGCCACAAGGAAAACGAATTACCGGTGTGGCTGATTCTAAGCAGTTATCACACCAACAAAGAATCAAATTATTTCCAAAAATAGTCTCGACGGCCATTAGCTGTGTGGTTGTGTCTGTGCCGCAAACGGATATTGATCAGTTGGGTGTGCATCAAGCCAATATGTTTGCTCTATCTTACTGCATTACCCACCTTGATCCAGCGCCAGAGCTTATTTTAGTAGACGGTTTTGTCTTGCATCATTATTTACCAATCAAGAAAATTATTCATGGTGATGCAACTAATTATACAATTGGTGCCGCCTCGATTGTGGCCAAAGTGGTGCGAGATACTTTAATGCACTATCTTGATACAGTTGATGGTAAATACATGTTTGGCCAACATAAAGGGTACGGTACAGCTTTACACCAACAACAATTAAAAAAATATGGAATTAGCCCCTATCATAGAAAATCATTTGCTCCGATTCACAAGCTGCTTTATACTTAAGCCATGCAAATGAATAGTCCGATGATTGATGTAAAAACAATTTTGTATCATGCCCAATTAAAATTGGGTGATTATGTGGCCGATTTTGGTACTGGGCGTGAGGCCAAGCTCGCTTTGCCAGCGGCGGCGCAAGTGGGCAAAAATGGTATCGTTTATGCAGTTGATGTGGTTAAAACTATTTTGCCGGCCGTACAAAATAAAGCCAAAATGCATGGTTTGAATAATGTGCAAACGGTGTGGAGTGATTTAGAAATCTATGGTGCTACTAAAGCGATTCGGGATAACAGCTTGATGGTCGGTTTTATGGTAACAGTTCTGTTTCAATCTAAACAACGCGCGAAAATGGTTCAAGAATGTCATCGCATGGTTCGACCAGGTGGAAAACTGATTGTGGTTGATTGGAAACCAGATGTCACAGCGCCACTGGGGCCAGTTAATGACATGCGCGTACATCCAGAGGAGGTGAAAAAAATAGCCGAAGATCTACACATGCAATTAACCGCTGAATTTAACGCCGGACCATACCACTGGGGACTTGTGTTCGTGAAGTAAGCGTGCTACCATGCTCGGACAAGCGCTGCCTATTGTGTGTGGGAAGCGTTTTTTATGTATGCTAGACATGAAACTGGGAAAACCGGTGAAAACCAAGCGACCGAATACCTACTAAAACTAGGTTATACCATTTTGGAACGAAACTGGAGCAGGCGCAGTGGAGAGATTGATATTATCGCTAAAAAAGATACGGTGATATATTTTTTTGAAGTCAAAACTAGATCGGGTTGGCGCTATGGGCACCCATTTCATGCGATTGGTCGACGTAAACGCTGTATGCTGCGGCGACTAGGCTTAACCTACGTGACAGATCATCACCTAACCTATACTGGTTTAGCGATTGGTGCCATCGGTATCATCGGGCAAAACATTATGTTTCTTCCTAGTATTGACAAGAACTAACCCATCCGCCATACTCTTTACAGACTAATGTGAAGTAGTATTAAAAATACTACTTTTTTTATTTATAAGACATGCCATGGCATGTCTCTAACCAATTCTATATTTATGCCAGATCCAAAAGAAGTCGGTGCGGCCATCAAACAGATTTGCGAAGAAAAAGGCATTCCGTTTGAAGCCGTGGTAGAAACAATTGAAACCGCTTTAGCGGTAGCTTACCGTAAAGAGATGGGCCAGAAGGGAAAAGACATTCGCGTGGAATTTAACCCTAATGATGGCTCGATGCGTATATTTGAAGTGACCACTGTAGTGGAAGATGCTTTATATGAGCAATATCAAAAAGATAAAGACGCTACGACTGGTTTAGTAGAAAGTGCTCCAGCGTTAGATGACAAAGGTGAACCGGTAAAACGCTTTAATCCTAAAACAGATATTCCTTATACCCAAGCGAAAGAGGAAATTGCTGATATTGAATTAGGTGATGAAATTCGTGATGAAGTAGAAGTGCCGGCTGAATTTGGTCGAATGGCCGCACAAACAGCCAAACAAGTGATTATTCAAAAATTGCGTGAAGCCGAACGGGAAACACTCTTCAAGTTGTATCAAGATCGTGTGGGCGAAGTGATCAACGTTATGATTCAACGGGTGGAAGGTAAAGTGGTTTTTGTTGATCTGGGTCAAGCCGTGGCGGTTATGCCTCCAGCCGAACAGGTGCGCAGTGAAGTATATAAACCCGGTCAACGCATAAAAGTATTATTACTATCAATCGAAAAAACGCACCGTGGGCCTGAAATTATTGCCTCACGCTCCAATGCTAATTTAGTATCGGCTTTGTTTGCTGCTGAAGTGCCGGAAATTGGTTCCGGCAGTGTGGTGGTTAAAGCGATTGCCCGTGAAGCCGGTTCGCGTACCAAAATTGCCGTGGCCGCAACCGACCCAAGTATTGATCCAATTGGTTCATGTGTTGGTCAACGTGGTACCCGCGTACAAACTGTGATTACAGAACTTGGTGGTGAAAAAATTGATATCATTCATTATGATGACGATGCTGTTAAGTTTATTATCAATGCATTATCTCCAGCTAAAATTACTAGTGTTTCATTGAAAGAAGTAGACGGTAAAAAAATTGCCACCGCTGAAGTTCCAGAAGATCAATTCTCCTTAGCGATTGGTAAGGGTGGTCAGAATGTCCGGTTAGCTTCCCGCTTAACCGGTTGGTCGATTGATATCATTCGAGCTGAAGACGCTGAAAAAAAAGAAGAGAAAGAAGTAGAAAAAATTGAATCAACTAAAACTGAATAATATATGCATCCAGGAATAATATTTTCATTAAGCACCGCTGTAGTGGCTATTATCTATGGCGTAGTTTTAATCGTTCAAATAAATAAGAAACCAGCCGGTAATGAAGACATGCAGCGCATTGCCAAAGCGATTCAAACTGGTGCTTCGGCTTATCTTAATCGACAATACCGCACTATTGCTGTAATTGCCATTGGTTTATTTTTATTACTGTGGTGGTTATTGGGAATTTTAATGGCGACCGGCTTTTTAGTGGGAGCCGTGCTATCTTCGATTGCTAGTTATATTGGTATGAATGTAGCCGTGCGCGCCAATGTCAGAACGGCTGAAGCGGCGCGTCAAGGTTTAGGTGCAGCCATGAAAGTTGGTGTGCAAGGTGGCACGGTGACTGGTATGTTGGTGGTTGGTTTAGCTTTATTAGGTGTGGCCGGTTTTGCTTGGGCCACTGGAAATAATGTTGATGCCTTAATTGGTTTAGGTTTTGGTGGTAGTTTGATTTCTGTGTTTGCTCGTGTCGGTGGTGGTATCTTTACCAAAGCCGCCGATGTCGGGGCTGACCTGGTTGGTAAAGTTGAAGCCGGTATTCCGGAAGATGATCCGCGTAATCCAGCTGTGATTGCGGATAATGTTGGCGATAATGTCGGTGATGATGCCGGTATGGCCGCTGATTTATTTGAAACTTATGCGGTAACAACGGTGGCAGCGATGTTGCTTGGTTCACTTATTTTCAAAGGTGAAGCGAAAGATTTAGCTTTACTTTACCCGTTAGTCTTAGGTGGTGCCGCGATTATTTGTTCAATTATTGGTACCTGGTTTATTCGATTAGGGGGATCCAATAAAATTATGGGAGCGTTGTATAAGGGGTTGATTGTGTCTGGTGTTCTGTCGGCGATTGTGTTTTATCCGGTAACAAAATGGTTAATGCTCGACAATGGATTATATTCAATCGGTCAATTATATGGTTCGGCTTTAGTTGGTTTAGTCGTGACGGCCTTGTTAGTTTTGATTACTGAATACTACACTTCAACTAGTTATCGACCAGTGCGCTCAATCGCCTTTGCGTCACAATCTGGCCATGGTACTAACGTGATTCAAGGTTTAGCTATTTCTTTGAAATCAACCTTAGCCCCAGTATTTGTGATTGTTATCGCTATATTATTTGCCTACAGTTTAGCCGGTTTATACGGTATCGCTGTAGCGGCCATGGCAATGTTATCTTTGGCTGGCATTATTGTGACAATAGATGCTTTTGGACCAATTACAGATAATGCCGGTGGCATTGCGGAAATGGCTAAATTACCAGATGAGGTGCGTGAAATTACTGATGCGCTTGATGCGGTTGGTAACACCACTAAAGCCGTCACTAAAGGGTACGCCATTGGTTCAGCCGGTTTGGCAGCCTTGGTATTGTTCGCGGCATTTACACAAGATTATTTAGCCCGGTCAGGTGAGACTTTAAAATTTAGTTTGGAAGATCCGAAAGTAATTGTTGGTTTATTTATTGGTGGCATGATTACGTATTACTTTACCGCTCTGTGTATGGAAGCCGTCGGTAAAGCGGCCGGTAGTGTGGTCAAAGAAGTGCGCCGTCAATTTAAAAGTATTCCCGGCATTATGGAAGGAACCGCGCAACCAGATTATGCGGCGTGTGTTGATCTAGTAACCAAAGCTGCCTTACGGCAAATGATCTTGCCAGTAGTGTTAGTTGTTTTCACGCCAGTGATCGTCTGGGCGTTACTTGGCCCAGTCGCGGTGGGGGGAGTCTTGATGGGTTCAATTGTGCTCGGTATGTTTGTAGCTATTTCTATGACCACTGGTGGTGGTGCGTGGGACAATGCTAAAAAGTATATTGAGAAAGGTCATTACGGCGGTAAAGGTTCAACCGCTCATGCCGCCGCTGTGACTGGTGATACCGTAGGTGATCCTTATAAAGACACCGCCGGCCCAGCCATTAACCCAATGATTAAAGTCCTAAATATAGTGGCGCTTTTATTGGTTGTTTTACTAGCCTAACATATGCAAATTACTAAAACTGTTCAAGACAAAACAACGGTTTTGCTCAAGGTTGAGGTCTCTGTCGAAGAGTTAAAACCACACCTGGAAAAGGCCGCCAAAAGAATTTCGAAATCAATTACGATTCCTGGTTTTCGGCCAGGGCATGCACCGTATGACATGGTAAAAAATAAAGCTGGCGAAATGGCTATTTATCAAGAAGCAGTAGACGATGTATTGTCAGCAACTTTGCCAGATGCCGTGAAACAAGAAACCATTGATTTTGTTGGTAAACCAAATGTTAATCTAGATACGTTGGCTCCTGGCAACCCATTAGTGTATACTGCAACGTTTGCTATTATGCCCAAGGTTGATTTGAAAAATTACCAAAAGGTGACAGTAAAGAAGGTAGTTGAAGTGGTTGATGAAAAACGTCTGGAAAAAACCATGCTGGATTTAAAAAAGTTGCGCACCAAACATGAACCAGTTGAGCGCGCCGCTGCATTAGGCGATCAAGTTGTGATCGATTTCGATATAAAATTAGCCGGTGTTTCAATCGAAGGTGGTCAAGGTAAAGCGACTCCGGTAGTGCTGGGTGAGAAAAATTTTATTCCCGGTTTTGAAGATGCCTTAGTGGGAATGAAAGCTCATGAGACTAAACAGTATCAAGTAACTTTTCCGGATGATTACGGAGCTAAGCATTTAGCCGGTAAACAATGTGATGTTACTGCCACTGTGCAATCAGTGTCTAAAGTAGTATTGCCGGAATTGAATGATGACTTTGCTAAGGGCCTTAACTTTGCTTCACTACAGGAATTAAAAGATCAAATTCGACAGAACCTAGTGAAAGAATTAGAACAAAAAGCCGAACAGAAATTTGAATCAGAAGTGATTGAAGCCATAATTAAACAGGCCGACTTTGAACCAATTCCACAATTGATGTTGGATTACGAAATCGATCGGATGATGGAAGAACTGAAAGAACAAGTGGAAGATCAGGGTGGAAAATTAGCCGACTATTTTACCCATATCAAAAAAACTGCCGAAGAATTACGAGCCAGCTGGAAAGAACCAGCCACAAAACGTGTGCAAGGTGCTTTGATTATTAAACAAGTAGCGGAGCAAGAAAACATTACTGTTACCGAAGATGCCATCAATGCTGAGGTGGAGCGTCGTAAGACACAGTATAAAAACCAACCGGATATGCTGAAACATTTAGACGGTTTAGATTATCGTGGTTATGTTCGAACGATATTACGAAATGAGCAGGCGGTAAATAAATTAAAGGAATTGGCGATATAAACCATCCCGGAAACACCTCCCCAGCCCTCCTATTGTAGGAGGGAGTAAGAAAAAATCTATTTCTTTATCTTATTCTTCCTACAATAGGAAGGATGTCTCGAGTCATCGAGAGACAGGATGGTGTACCGATCGAATCGCCTTCTTTAAAATCTTGACGGATTTTTTCAAGGCGGCTTTTTCTTTGGCGTCAAGCGGTATCTCTAATTCTTGAATAATGCCGCATTTTCCTAAAACTGATGGTGTGCTGACAGCCACATCATGGATGCCATATTCACCGCGTAACACCGAAGATACCGGGAATATTTCATGCGTGTCATTGAGAATGGCATGCACTAATTGTGTGACACAGGTAGCAATAGCGAGGTTAGTAGAACCTTTCTTTTTAATAATATCGTAAACTACGGTGCGAACGGTATGATGAATCGCCCACATCGCTTTTTCATTGTAATGCGGCATTTTTCTGAGTGGGATAGAACCAATATTAGCTGTACTCAAAGCTGGGAAAGAACTATCGCCATGTTCACCTAAAATGTGCGCATGAACATTATGAGCGTTGACGCAAAAATATTTTGCCAAGTAAGACCTAAACCGAGCTGAATCTAACACCGTGCCAGTACCAAACACACGATTGTGCGGAAAATGTGAGTATTTAAGAGCTAAGTAGGTCAGTACATCCACTGGGTTGGTAACGACAATAACAATACTATCTGGTGAGTAAGTTTTTATATCTTTCATAATGCCTTTGAGAATGCCGGCATTACGTTGTAATAACTGTAATCTAGATTCACCGGGTGCTTGAGCCGCACCGGCGGTAATCACAACAATATCAGAATCTTTAATATCTTTATATGATTTTGAACCCATGAATTCAGTGTGAGGCATAAAGGCGCTGCCATGTTCAATATCCATAATCTCGCCTTTAGCTTTTTCTAAATTTCGGTCTAGCAAAACGATGTTATTAGCTGAGCCGTCTATAGCCAGGGCAAAGGCTGTCGCGGTGCCGACATTACCCGCCCCTATGATTGTTACTTTTCCAGGCATAAATATTTTATTATTAATAATATATAATTATTACAATTATACCATAAATCATATATAATACCGACATGTCACAAATTGGTGCCCATGTTTCAGCTGCTGGTGGTTTATATAATGCCGCGCTTAACGCCAAAGCCGAGGGTTTAGAAACCTTTCAAATGTTTTCTCGTCCACCACAATCTTTCAAGTGTCCTGAGCTTACTGCGGAAGCTGTGACAAAATTTAAAGATACTGTGCAACAATGTGGTTACACGAATTATTATGTTCATGCGCCCTATTTATTAAATCTCGCCTCAGCTAAACCTAGTTTACGTCACGCCTCAATTACTATGTTAAGACAAGAACTAGATAGAGGGTCGCGACTTGGTGTTAAGGGAGTAATGTTTCACACCGGCAGTGCCGCCAGCCAGCCAGATCGAGCCACCGGTGTAGCCGTAGCGATTAAAAGTTTGAATCAAGTTTTAGCTGGTTATACCGGAACATGTTTATTATTATTAGAAAATGCCGCGGGCAGTGGCAGTGTTTTAGGGTGCACTTTTCCAGAATTGAAACAATTATATTCCGGTATAGAAAAAGCTAAACATGCCCAAGTTGGTTTTTGTTTAGACACCCAACATGCGTTTGGTTCTGGGTATGATCTAAGAAGTGAAGCATTAATAAACGAGACAATCTCACAATTTGATAAATATTTAGGTTTAAAAAAACTAATCTGTATTCAGGTGAATGATTCAAAAGTTGATTTTAATAGTAAGAAAGACCGACACGAACATATTGGCCTGGGTAAAATTGGTCAGGCAGCTTTTAAATATTTACTTAATCATCCAAAATTAAAAGACCAAGATTTTATTCTAGAAACCCCCGCTGCTGGTCGCGCCGATGATGTTGCTATTTTAAAAAAATTCAGACAAATATGAGATTAACTATATTAGGGTGTGGTCGGTTTAATATCACAGCCAATTATAATTCAACTGGTAACCTTATTGAAACAGAGCGTGTTAACATCTTAGTGGATTTTGGGCGAGGTTGTTTATATTCTCTTACCAAATTAGGCAAACAAGTTGGTGATATTGATGCTATTTGTATTAGTCATCTACACCCAGATCACATTGCAGACTTGTTAACATTTTTTCAGATCTTTTTCAATACGTGTGCTGATAAACCTTTGATTATTGTTGGTCCAGTGGGTATTCAACAATGGTTTAAAACTATGGTTGATTTGGTATTAGAACCAGTCCCTACCAAAATAACTATTTATGAACAACCTCTGACAGCTATAGAAATTGGTGATGTTACAGTGACTACCGCAGTGATGAAGCACAATGTTCCAGCTACGGCCTTTCGTTTTGAACAAGCCGGTCATAGTGTGGTTTATTCTGGTGACACCGGTATGAACGAAAATATAGTATCATTAGCTCGGCAAACCGATGTTTTATTATTGGAATGTTCCAATCAACCTGGTCAGATATCCGCACAACATTTGAACCCAGAACAGTGTAGTGATATTGCTACACAAGCTAAGGTTAAACAATTAGTGTTAACCCACTATGGTTACGATTTAACTAAGACAAACATGCCATTTAATGGTACACTGGTTATTGCTAAAGAATTAATGACTATAGATCTATAATATGCATGTGATGAAAGAGTTTGCGATCGGATTGGCACTGCGGTCAGGGAATATGCTGATGAAGGATTTTCGCGCTTTGTCCCCAGAACAAATTCGGTTTAAAGACAAACGGGAATTAGTCACTAATCATGATGTTAAAGTGAATCATTTTTTAGTGGAAAAAATCCGTGAAGCTTATCCGACCCATAATATTTTATCGGAGGAAGAAGGGTTTAAAAAGGGGACGGCGAAAAATAGTGGGTATCAATGGGTAGTCGATCCATTAGATGGCACCACTAATTTCATCATGCGGCACACTTTTTTTACTACCACTATCGCTTTATTAAAAGACGGCGATCCGATTATTGGTATTATTTACTCACCTTATACGCGAGAGTTATTTGTGGCGGAAAAGGGGAAGGGAGCGCGGCGTAATGAAATGCGCATGCATGTGTCTAATGAGGATAAATTAAGAACGTCATTTCTGTGTTTTGCTTACTCCCATGAAAAGAAATCCTTACAACGCGCCGTGGCGGCTTACCAACACTTTGAATTTGAAGCCCGCTCGATGCGACATTTCGGTTCATCGTCTTTAGAATTAGCCTTTGTGGCGGCTGGTCGGGTAGACGGTATGATTATCACCCCACCGGTGCGCATTTGGGATGTGGCGGCTGGTATGTTAATGGTGCGTGAAGCCGGTGGGATGGTGACAGATTTTGATGGTAATCCAAATGGTATCGCCAAGAATGGTTTAGTCGCCACTAATGGCAAAGTGCACAAACAAATTTTGAAAGTAATCAAACAGAAGAAGATTTGATTATGGACAGCAGAAGAGATGGACATGAACCTCGGAGTAGAAGAGAGATAGAGAGAGCTCAAAAAGCTGAGTATGAAGTAGCCGAGAGAATGGGGCTGTTATCCATAACGTCTTGGGAGGATGAAGAAAGTAATCCTGATTTATTGATTTTACAGGCTTGGAAAAAACGACATGAAGTTCCAGAATCAGCTACTACATTTATAAAATTACGTCATAAAATTCTCAAAACATACGAAGAGATGTTCATGGTACGAAATTGGTATAGTCCGGGGGGAGCCATTACTCATGATCAAGACCACATCACTGTTTCGCAAGCCCAGGAAAATTATTCACATATCATGGAAATTGTTGGAATATCCGCAGAGGAGTTTGCAGACATCTTTAATACTTTTTTAGAAAACTATTATGTTGTGAGTAAACAAGTGAACGATATTATTAATCTACCCGAAACAGACGATAGTCTATTACGACTTGAAGCTTTTTTTAAACAACTGGAGGAAATTCGTAATAAGCCAAACAATAAAGTGTTCTTTTTATCGCACTATTGGTCCAGGTATCGTGCAAAGAAAACTTAAGAACCACTTAAAGTAAGATTAGTTTTTTTAAATTTAATCAATCAACAATGTGGTGCCGAGAGAGGGAATCGAACCCTCATGGGATTACTCCCGACAGATTTTAAGTCTGTTGTGTCTACCAGTTCCACCATCCCGGCTTAAATAATAAAGAACCTTCACTGTTATACAGCGAAACTTTCAAGCAGTCAATGAAAGCCACGCTACCACTATCAGTATAGTCAGCGCTATCCATAACCAAGCTGTACTCTTAGTTTTTTTAGAGTGGATGTTGGCTTGCTGCATGGCGGTTTGGATATCGGCTGGCATCCAGCCAGATTTCTGGAGCGCTTGGGCAATAACTGAATCGCTAAACCCTAAAGTGCGACATTGCTGAATATAATTGGCGCCTATGGCAATAGATGACATATGAGCGAGAAACGGGGCTCGAACCCGCGACCTTCTCCTTGGCAAGGAGACGCTCTACCAACTGAGCTACTCTCGCCTACGTTTCACTTCGGCGAGTAAACTCGCCTAGGTTCCCTTAGAAGCCTCGGGACTTCGGCGAGTAAACTCGCTAGTCCTGGGCGGGGTGTAGTCAGAGTATAATAAGTAAAACTTGATTGGCTGTCAATAAACGGAGGCGTGGGCCGGATTCGAACCGGCGCATAAGAGTTTTGCAGACTCCTGCCTTACCACTTGGCTACCACGCCAACAAAACGTTGCAAAGCATTTGCTACCGTACCAAAAAACGCCTATCATGTCCAGATGATATCGTTTATTATTCCCGTCTATAATGAGGAAAAAGTCATCACTGAAACATTACAACAATTTTTGGTGTTAACAGGGATAGATTATGAGATAATTGTTTCAGATAACGGCAGTACAGATACAACTAGAACACTGGCTAGCCAGTTAGGTGCTAAAGTGGTGGAACGACCCGGTGCTGAACGAACCTCAATTGGTGAGTGTCGTAACCGCGGGGCGCGCGTGGCTCAGGGTAATATCTTATGGTTTATTGATGCCGATGTGAGGATTACCAATATCATGAAAACTGTATCAGAGGTGAGCGCTTATTTTGAAAAAAATTCTGGAACAGTTGCAGCCACCATGCGGATTATTATTTATCCAACAGAGAGCATTTGGCTTGATCGAGTAGTGTGGTACTTATTTAATTATTTTATTTGGTTACAAAACCGCGTGTTAAAAGTTGGTACATCAGCGGGAGATTGTATGATTATCCGGCGATCAGCCTTTACTCAGCTATCTGGTTTTAGGCCAGAATTACGTAGTTCGGAAGATTTTGAATTATATAAACGTCTTGGTCAATTAGGCCAAGTAAATTTTTTCTGGTACCATACTGTGGCTATGTCACCCCGGCGTTATCGGCGCGATGGTTGGCCGAAGGTGTTATGGCAGTGGTTTAAAAATTGGTTTACACAAGTTGTATTTGGTAAGATAGCTAAGACTGATTGGGAGGCACGACGTTAGTATGAAAATTTCATTTATTATACCAGCACTCAATGAGGAAAAGTTAGTGTTACGAACACTACGATCTTTGCAATGTGTGCGTGGAAAAGATGTCGAAATAATATTAAGTGATGATGGCAGTTCTGATAAAACTTGTACCCATGCTCGACCACTGGTTGATGAGATTGTGCTCTTAAGCCAACCGCACAGTACCATTGGAACTTGTCGTAATCGTGGGGCAAAACAAGCGTCTGGAGATGTGTTGTGGTTTCTTGATTGTGATTCCAGTATTCCAAACTTACCAGCGGCGTTAACTTATGTTCAGCAGCAATTTACAGCCGATCCTGAATTAGTTGGTTTAACAGTCCACAGCTACGTTTATGCTGGCGAACGAAAATTAGTTGATCATTTTTGGCTCGGTCAGCGCAATTGGCTGATTTGGGTGACTAATATTCTTGGTTTAGGGCAAGGTTCCGGCGAGTGTTTAATTGTACGGCGTGAGACATTTATGCAAATTCATGGGTTTAATGAACAGTTAACCAGTAATGAGGATCACGACTTATTTTTTCGGCTCAGTCGTTTAGGTAAAACCAGATTAAGCTGGAAGTTTTATGTAGAAATTTCACCACGTCGTTTTCGAGTGGAAGGTTGGAACAAAGTCTTGTGGACTTGGTTTGTGAATTGGATACGCACGTTTATTTTTCGCAAACCTAATCCAGCGCCATGGGAACGTCGCGATTAATAACTGGCTTTTTGTCAATATCCCTTATACAATACGGCCATGCGTCACATACCAGCCGTAATGGCTACGCAACACCCCGACAATGCCTCGGCCCCATATTGGGAGCAAGATGGCGATGGCTTTGTTTCGGCCCAAGAGGAGGTAGCCGAAGCCTATTCGGCCTATGCTGATTTAGGAGTTAATGAGTACATGTGGGATTGGGAAGGTAAGTATGTGGATGAGGCTGTCGTCGAGCGTTTGTTAACGGAACATCATCAATACTTCAAAAAGCATCATTTAGGACGCGATCAATTCCTAACTTTTCGCATTCCCAATATTTGGCAGGAAAAAGGTTATTCACTCGCGCGGGCCTTTATGGCCATTTTAACGGCTGCCGACATGGCCAAAGATATGGCAGTGGGTGAAAAACCATTATTTGAGGTGATTCTGCCTATGACATCATCTGCTCAACAAATGTTACATATTCAAACTACCTTTACTAAATTAGCCAAAGTTAAACACCGCTTATTTACTGATAACACTAGTTCATTTAACTATATTGAGATTATTCCTCTAGTGGAAGAAGTGCAGCAAATGTTCTCGATCCAAAATTTGTTGCAGCGGTATGTGCAACAACATAAAAAATACTATCAGCAATATCCAAAATATATTCGGCCATTTTTAGCACGGAGTGATCCGGCTCTTGTGTCTGGTTTAATTCCGGCGGTATTAGGAAATAAAGTAGCCTTATCTGAGTTGTATCAGTGGAGTGATAATACCGGCATTCCAGTTTATCCAATTATTGGCACCGGGTCCTTGCCATTTCGTGGCTCACTCGCACCAGATAATATCAAACAGTTTTTGGAAGAATATCGGGGCGTACGAACCGTCACAATCCAATCAGCTTTTCGGTATGACTACCCACCAGTTCAAGTGAAACGAGCTATTAAACAATTACAACAACAACTAGCTAAAACTGTTCCACAAAAATTTGCTGCTAGTGATAAAAAAATTCTCAATAATATTGTCCAACAAGCTGAACAACACTATCGTTCGGCCGTGACAGCGATTTCGTCTGATTTATTTAAAATTACACCCTATATACCAAAACGGCGCGAACGAAGATTACACATTGGCTTATTAGGTTATGGTCGAACAATTGGCAAACAGCAATTTCCTCGCGCCATCACCTTCACTGCCGCTATGTATTCATTAGGTGTACCACCAGAACTAATCGGTACAGGTAGAACGTTACGGGAGCTCTCTAAAGGAGAAGGAGAACTGGTTCATCAAGCTTACCATTGTTTAGAACATGATTTACGATTAGCTGGGCGCTACCTTAATAAAGAGAATCTACAATATTTCGCTAAGCGGTCTGCCGGTTGGCGCGCCATTCAAAGTGATATAAATTATCTGGAAGAGTATTTTGGATTCACCTTAGGCCCGATTAGCCCAACGGAATTTTTACATCGCAATGCCACATCGGATATTGTCTATTTACAACGTCAGCAGCAAGATATTACCGAAGTGGTGTTGCAAGCTGGTAAATTAAGGAGAAGTCTAGGATAACTTGACCGGATAATCTCCCTACTATAGACTGTAGTAGTAAATATTATATATAAGTAGCAATTAATTTATTTAAAGTATGATCATGGATGATGAAGTTAAAAAAATGGACGATGAACCAAAAAGTACCATGCAGATGATTGATGGTATTCCAGCCCGGTTAGCCTTTTTTGCTGGAGTGCTAGTGAGTGCCGCGCTGATCTTTGCCGTTGGGTTTATCGTGTTGCTCGTGTTGATGTATAAAGGGGTTGAATTGCCAACCGAAAAAGAAAAAAGTGCTAATGCCAACAGTAATGCGAATACCAATGCTGCAGCTGCAGCTGATCCAGCAGCTCCGACCATTCCATCAGGGACAGTTGATCCAGCCTCATTACATAATAAACGAGGTACTGGTGATTTAACGATTCTGGAATATTCTGATCCGGAATGTCCATTCTGCAAACGTTTTCATAGTACCTTGCAACAAGTCATGAAGAGTTATGACGGTAAAGTAGCCTGGGCCTATAAACAATTACCATTGACCAGTTTACATTCTAAGGCGCAAAAAGAGGCGATGGGTACTGAGTGTGCGGCCGACCAAGGTAAATTCTGGGAATATCTTGATTTAATGATGGAACGAACTGAATCAAACAATAGTTTACCAGATGAACAAATTTATACTATTGCTAGTGATGTTGGAGCCGATGGTGCTAAGTTTAAAGACTGTGTTGATAACGGTGCCACCAAAGATCGTGTCAACGCTGATGCCGCTGAAGCCCAGAAGTTTGGTGCACAAGGAACGCCTTATGGTTTGATTTTAGATAAAGACGGCAAGATTGTTGATGTACTTGAAGGTGCCTTACCGTATGATTCAGTGGCCGCTGTCTTGGATAGTCATTTGAAATAGCATGGCGGTTTTTGACACAATTATTGTTGGGTCTGGGCCAGCTGGATATACCGCCGCTATTTATGCAGCGCGCTCTAATTTATCTGTACTGGTATTAAAGGGGCAACAACCAGGCGGCCAATTAACCACCACTACGATAATTGAAAATTGGCCTGGTTATGCTGATGGTATTGATGGTAATGAACTAATGCAGAACATGGAAAAACAAGCGGCTCGATTTGGTGCTGAGATGAAATCTTCCGTAGTGACTGGAGTAGATTTTTCTAAACAGCCTTTTACTATCACCACTAGTGATGCTTCATACCAAAGTAAAACTGTTATTATCGCTACTGGTACAAGGTCACGTATGACCAATGCTCCAGGTGAAACTGAGTTGATAGGTAAAGGAGTATCAACTTGTGCTACTTGTGATGGTTTTTTCTATCGCAAGAAAGATATTATTGTGATTGGTGGTGGCGATACCGCAATGGAGGAAGCGAATTTTCTTACTAAGTTTGCTAACTCTGTTACGCTAGTACATCGTAAAGATAGTTTTCGAGCCAGCAAGATAATGATTGATCGAGCATTAGCTAACCCAAAAATAAAAGTGATCTATAATAGTGTTATTGAGCGTTTTAACGGTACTGGTAAACTAGCTAGTGTGACATTAAAAGATACTCAAACCAGTCAACTAACCGATAAACCAATCGATGGTGTATTCTTAGCGGTTGGGCATATTCCAAACACTGAAGTATTTCAAGGCAAGATTGAACTTGAACCAAATGGTTTTATTAAAGACCATGGTGCAACCAGCACTAATGTTGCGGGAGTCTTTTTTGCCGGTGATGTGGCCGATCAACATTATCGTCAAGCCATTACAGCCGCTGGTGCCGGGTGCAAGGCCGCTATCGATGTAGAAAAATATTTGGCTAGTCTAAACTGATTCATGATCGGCTTATCCTACAATAAATTTGATCGCACCAATGAGAAATTTGATGCTATTATTATTGGTTCTGGTATCGGTGGGTTAAGTGTGGGATCAGCTCTCGCGCAATATGGTAAGAAGGTGTTATTACTCGAGCAACACTATACGGCCGGTGGTTATACGCATACGTTTGAACGGCGGGGATATATTTGGGATGTCGGTTTACATTATGTTGGTGGAGTACACTTAGCTGGCTCGCCGATCAGTAAAGCGTTTCGTTATCTCAGTAAAGATAAATTAAAGTGGACACCATTAGATAATGCCTATGATCGAATTAAATTTGGTGATAAAGAGTACGATTTTGTTTGTGGTAAAGAAAATTTGAGACAGCAATTAAAGTCATACTTTCCCGCTCCGGAGGATAAAATATCAATCGATAAATACTTTCGTCTCTTAAAAAAAGTTGATCGCATTAGTTTATTATACTTTGCAGAAAAAACTTTACCCACCTGGTTAGCTAAGTTGATAGGACCGCTCTTGTGGTTTGTATTTTACAAATATTCAGATCGAACCACGTTAGATGTATTACACGATATAACCCAGAATGAACAACTCATTGGGGTGTTAACGGCGCAATATGGTGATTATGGTTTAATCCCAGCGGAGAGTAGTTTTTATATGCATGCCATCTTGGCTAATCACTACATGGATGGAGCGGGTTACCCGGTGGGTGGATCAGCCCAACTGGCTGAAACTATGGTTCCGGTGATCGAACAAGCGGGCGGTGCAGTGGTAGTGCGCGCGGCAGTAAAAAGTATTATTGTAAAAGATAATCAAGCACTGGGTGTTGTCATGGTTGATGGTAAGAAGATTTATGCGCACAGTGTGGTGAGTGATGCCGGAGCGTTTAATACATTTACACATTTATTACCAGCGGAGGTTGTGGAGCAACATGACTTCAAATCAAAATTAGCTGGTGTTAAACCATCAATTGCCCACATGGGTTTGTATATAGGTTTAAAAGACTCACCAGAAAATTTGCAGTTGCCAGCGTGCAATTATTGGGTATTTCCTAATGAGTATAATCACCAAGTCGGCTGGGAGCGCTATAAAAATATTAATCAACCAGTGCCAGTGGCATATGTGTCTTTTCCGTCTGCCAAAGATCCAGATTGGTCAAAGACCTATCCGGAGCGTTCAACGATTGAGGTCATTATTATTGTGCCGTATCGATGGTTTACCAAGTATGAGGAAACAAATTGGACAAGACGAGGGGATGATTACGAACAAATGAAACAGAACATTACCAAACAGTTATTGGACATTGTTTACCAAACAGTCCCACAAGTAAAAGGTAAGGTTGATTATTGTGAGTTGTCTACTCCACTTGCGACTAAATATTTTACCAATCACTCGAAAGGAGAAATTTATGGAGTCGCCATAACACCACAAAGATTCCGTAATCCATATTTGCAACCCACGACACCAGTCAAGAATCTATTTCTCACCGGCGGAGATGCTATGATTGCCAGTATTGCCGGAGGTATGATGGGTGGTCTATTATGTGCTTCAGCGATCTTAAAGAAAAATGTTATATGGCACATTCTACGCACAGTGAAATAATTGGTATTATAGGAGCCGGTGCAGCTGGCTTAACTGCAGCCGAAACCCTGAAAAATAAGGGTTATACCAATGTAACGGTTTTGGAACAAGCCGATCAGGCTGGCGGCAAGTGTTGTTCCATCACATACGAGGGACGGTCTTATGAATTGGGTGCCGGTGTGATTGCCTCGTCTGATTATACCGTGATGGATATGGTCAGAAAATATCAGGTTCCGATTGAGCGAGCCGATTTTGGCAAGAGTTTAGTTATTTCTGGTGCCACCGGGCAACCAATCGAAGAAGGAGATTCATTTACGACACGTTTATTACATGGTCGACAATTGTTTAGTACCTATCGAAAATTACGTAGTAAATATACTCACATCGATGAACCGGGTTGGCTTAAAGTTGATCCAGATTTGTGTGTCCCATTTTCAGAGTGGGTGAAGAAAAATAATCTCCCGTTAGTGGCCAAAACTTTTGCCACTACCTTCACTGGTTTTGGCTATGGGTATTATGCAGACATTCCGGCGGCCTATGTTGTGAAATACTACGCTTGGAGTATGATCATAGCTTTTGCCAAAAGACAAATTTACAAATTTCCCAATGGTATACAAAGTTTATGGAAAACAGTGGCGCAACATCAGCAAGTAGTTTATAACACTAAAATAACCAACCTTAAAAGAGGTAGTAGCATACAAGTTGAAACAAATCATGGGGCATATAAATTTGATAAATTAATTATCACAACACCTTTAGATGAAGCGTTACAATGGCTCGATGCTAGTCATGAAGAAACAGAGTTGTTCTCAAAAATACAACACTGTGATTATCGAGTGTACGCAGTTTTGTTAAATAACTTTCCAAAAAAATGTGGCTTCTTACCAGATAATTTCACCGCGGCTCGGGCGGGACACCCGGTATTTTGGTATCAACGTTACAATGATTCAAACTTGTATACCTTTTATACACTGGGTGATTGGAAGATATCCGATGAAGAGGTATTAAAAAATATTGAAACTGTCGTACAGCAACTGGGTGGTAAAATTGAGCGTGTTCATACTAAGAGATCATGGAAATATTTTCCACATGTAAATTCAGAAGCTATGCAGGCAGGTTATTTTGATAAACTAGATAAACTACAGGGTGAGAGTAACACCTATTATGTCGGTGAGTTATTAAATTTCAGTTCGGTTGGGTTTACTAGTGCCTACGCGGCGAATTTAGTTGAGAGATTTTTTTAAGAGCGGGATACGAGAATCGGACTCGCGTCTCATGCTTGGGAAGCATGCATACTACCATTGTACTAATCCCGCGTAAGGGGAGTATACTATGCACAATGAAATATGGAAGGGGGGGTGTTTTACGTGTTATATTGTTTATTTCACCTCAACTGTGGTTCCCTCCGGCACAATCTCCACCCACGTATTGCCTCGGGCTAACGGTATTTCTTTATTGGCGTCATCAAAGAACCGAGTTCGATCTAAACGGTCAGCTTTTTTCCAGGTGCCTTTTGTTATAACACCATTACGAACAATCTCCACCTCACCTTCACCTGTTACACTAAAATTAACTCGACCTTTTCCTTCAATAAATATACCAGGCGGAACATGTTGTACAATAATGTTGCGGGCGGTGAGAGTTTTTCCAGTGTTACTATCAGTTTGTAGGGCACCGCCATTAGTGCGCTCGTAGTTTTTATCGTCGGCATTGTATTGGTATAATACGTCATAGGATCCGCCAAAAGCAATCGAGACTGTGGTGGCTGTTGTGTCTGTGGGTAGGGCGTTATCATCAACAAAATTCCAGACGGCATAAACCGGCTCATCTTTCCAACTATGGCCATCATTGATCGCTTTATCTAAATTGTCACTGCTGGTAAACAGATTGTGTGGGGAATACTTGGCGTTATCGCGCCAGAACCAAGTGCCATCATATAAGGCATCTACATTGCGCATGTTAAAACGGGGGATAGCCAGCATAGCTGTATAACTACCACCGGCATGAGCATAAGCACAATTATATTCAGAGGCAAATTCTAAATAGGTATCACGAGCACTACGCACTGGGCCGATTTTATCAGCCGTTTCGCCTGCATAAACTGCCATTAAACGAGTGATACCACCTTCAACAATTACTTCATAGACGACCGATGCGGCCGATAGCCCGGCTTGAGGGCGGACTCCGTCAAAGGCGGCGTTTTCAATCATCACGCAGGCCGGCACTTTATTAGCATCAGCTTTAGCGACAATCATACCATCGCTATGGCGGGCTGCTGTAGTGGAAGTTTCAGCCTTTTTCTTTTTATGGGTGAGTTTTTTTTCAACTGGCAAAAAATTAGCTGGGTGAGTTTTTTGCCAAGCCACCACACCAACCAAACTTAGTAACACTACGGCTAAAACCGTGACAATAATGATTAAGTTGCGACGCGAGGGTTTTTTACTGTCAGATGGAATTACTTCAGAGGAGGTTGTTTCTTCTGCTGTCTCATCAGTTTCATCGATCACTACTTTTATTGGCTCCTTTTGTTGATCGGAATCAACTGGGGCAGTTTTCTTTTTTCTTGGCATAGAGACACTCTACACTATTCTTTAAATACTGTCAGCCATCAACTAATAAAGCTCTTTTTGATAACACTGTTCGCAGTAAACTAGCTCTGTTCGATCTGGTGAAAACGTGGTGTTAAATTGATTGGTGCAATTGCTGCAGCGGCGTGACCACAGCGTTCGTGGGTTACGAATGGCCATACGTTCTTTATAGCGTTGCTCCGGGCATTTCGTTGGTAATGGTAAACTCTGTTGCTGATAGAATTTTATTTCTTGAGGAGTCAATTTAAACGGCTTATTAGTTACAGAACAATGCAACACAGTTGGATCGTTTTGATTCGAATCGGATTGCACGGCCGGTTCTTTCCAACGAAACCCATGAGCGATAGCTTCGTCCTTGGTTAGGGGAAGATACTCATTTGCGACACTTTCATTATAGGCAAACGGCGATAATTCAATCGGAAAATATTCTCCCCACTCGCCAGTAGTTTGCATATGTGTGATAATTTGCGCCACAGTTTGTTCATAATCTTCTGGTGTATATTGTTTATTGAAAATGCAATACTGTTTGTTGCGCAAACCAACACAACCAAAACAATTCTTAGAATTAAAGATTTGGTCACTGTACCAGATATCCGACGAATGAAAAACATATAGACTAAAGTGAACATTATAAGTACCGATTGTGCCTAACACTTCATAAGACAGTTGTGGTTTGATATACATATTGGAGCAATCCAATAAATCAGAGACTTCCACACCGACTTGCACATAACGAGAATCGACACTGTCATTGATATCGTAACAATCGTAACATTTATTTGAGGCGGTAATAAAATCACCGGTGCAATCGTCTGATTTCATAATGTTGGCATATTTATAGACCCGCGCTAAACGAAGTTTCTGAAATTCTTGTGTGGCTTTATTGATGTTTTCAACAGAGTCGGTGTACTCCTTGATAGTTTTTTCGTAATCTGACTGGCTGAGCTGTTTGTTCATGAAACAATATTGTTTGTTAACTAAATTTGTACACAAAAAACAATTTTGACAGCCACTAACATTATCGCAAAACCAACTGTCTACTACATCACGGGAGTTGTAAACATATTTACAGTTATAACCTTTTTGCACATTAAAACACTCATATAATAATTCAGAATCATACACATATGCGCAATCTACACAGTTTTTACTATTTTGGAATAATTTACCATAATAACAATCTTCACAATATTCTGAGGAGTTAATCAAATAGCAATTTTTACAATAACCCGTGCCAGTAGTGTAATCACAGTTTTCATTACCAATTGCCACTACATTGGCCTTTGGGACACGGAGTTGTAGTTCATGAAACTGGGTAAAGAATGATTTATTTGAGTCAAATGGTTGGCCGTAATCTAATGGATCCCATTGTTCTGAGTTCCATTCGGCTTGACTAACGATTTTATAGGGGGTATCGGTATCAAATAGTGCAATGAATGGTTTGTTTGATATAGCCGATTGATTGCGATAAAAAAAGTTTTCATTACGATGAGCTGTCCGGCGCCGCATACGTTCGACTGGTGACAAAGTTGGAGTTGGAATTTGGAAACGTTGGCCAGCAAAAGTTGGTGAGATTCGATCGTAGAATTTTATTTCATCATCTGTAATGATAAATGGTTGATTGGAAACGCGACAATTAGTTTGCATAGGTATAAAGAATGTATCACACTAATATAAATTGTACAGCGTGGCCAGTTTTGGCAAAATAACGTTGTAGGTCTGAGAGAGCGAGTTGTAATGTTTTGGTGTTAATATTTGGATGCAGGTTAATGTCAGTGTAGGTTTGCACAGCACTATCACATAACACGGTTACGGCATGAGTGGTATCAAACACCACTCCCAAGGCTGACACAGAACCAGGCGTAACTTGTAGGTATCTCATCAATCTATCTGGTGAGGCAAAACTGAGTTGTTTTTCATTTAATAATTGGGCGAGTTGTTTTAGGTTAACCGTTTTATTATCGAGTACTATTAATAAATAGTGTTTATCACCTTTGCGGTTACGCAAAAACAGATTCTTCACATGGGCACCAGGAATATGTTCAAAATACTGGGCGGCTTCAGCACTAGTAAAAACCGGTGGGTGCGAGTGTGTTTGATAAGGAATATTAAGCGCAGCGAGTGTGTCGTAGATTAGTTGCATGACAGATAGTATATCACGAAATAATAGTATTGTTGTTGCTAAATAAGTAATTAAAGAAAGTTAACAATCTTGAGCATGATCAAATTAAATGATCCTGTTTTATTATTTATTAGTTTCGTAAAGGATTTTCAACTGTCTTCGACCGGCACCACTTTTCCAGTATTTTTCTCTGGATTTAGCTTCGGTTATTGTTGGGTGTTTTTCTAAATAAAATAATTTAAATGGACGTCTATGTTTGGTTGATTTAACCAAACCAGAGTTGTGGTTTTTTAGGCGGATTGCAATATCCTGGCAAAAACCAACATAGGTTCGATGATCTTTTTCACTGAAAAGAATATAAGTAAAAAACATAGTGATTTATCTAGGACAAAGGGGTACTAAGCGAGTCTCGCTCAATTTTTAAATTCAATTATCCAAGAAGAGAGCGGGCCGCCCTCCGAGGGCGAGCCTCGCTCAATTTTTTCTCAGAGAAAAAATTGAGCGGGTGAGGAGAATCGAACTCCTGGTATCTGCTTGGAAAGCAGAAGTATTACCATTATACGACACCCGCCAAAGCATTCCCTTGTTGAGGGGATATGCTTGGTCTAGCTGGCGTAAGGGAAGTGTCATAATGCTACCTCCGCTACGTCAGAATGACAGCTAACATCGTACGGGTTTTTGCACGCACTGGCAATGCACTATGCACAGCTAACTGTGCATAGAACTGTGTATTATGTGTGTATAACTCGTTTAGCAGTGGTCTTCCAGACAAAATAGACCAAAACTACAGCTACAAGAGCCAACATGGCATAACGGTATTTTGGTTGAGAGATACCCTCACCGATAAAATTTAAAGCGATAATATTTGGTAAATAACCCAGTATCATAATGAGGTAGTAATCTTTGCGGCGCATACCACTAACACCGAGTACAAAACTTAACACATCAGTCGGGAATAATGGGATTAAATACAGTAACCATAAACCAATTTTTGAATTGCCTATCTTCTCGCTATAGAGATTATATTTTTGTTCTCCGACTAAACGTATGGCAAATGGTCTGCCTAACCAGTGTGATAATTCAAAAGCCACGGCCGAACCTAATACTGTACCAATAAAGGCATAAAGAAATCCTAAACCAGAACCAAACATGTAGCCGGTTGCCACAGCGAGCCAGCCGCCTGGTAATGGTGCGACAACTACTTCAATGGCAATTAACCCAATCATGACCAGTGGAGCAGTGGCGCCGAACTGATTAATGAATTTGTTAAAACCAGTCATATCAAGAGAAAAGACTAGACCATAAAGTAGCCAATAGATCACGGCAAATATGATGAGAACCAGAACGACGGTGATAATATGACGCCAAGAAATGATAATTTTTGACATTGACTAAGGCTAAAAAATAAAGTAGACTGAGTATAATGTATTACATTATCTATGGCAACGGGAGATGATCCTGATTATCAGCGGCTAGCCACGGCTGTGCTGGAACGCAGACCAGTGTTGCGTGAATTGATGGATAAACAAGGTCACAAAACGTTGAGTGAGTATGCTCGTTTGTATACCGACGTTAATTTGAATCCACCGATTAAAAAAAGACAAGATGAAATAATTTCAACTATTACTCAAACAGTTGAGAGTTTGTTTGATAAAGAAACCGCTATTGGGGTTGGTAAACAACTAGAAAAACATTATTTTGTGTCCACTAGTGATCATCTTGGTCCAATGACTGATCCGTCTTTTACCAACGCAAATTTATTGGCGGCGACGGCACATGTAGCCCATCAAGATCCAAATTTACAATTTGTGTTGGTGTTAGCTTGTTCAAACATTTCATTTCGTAATATTTCTTTTCCGCGGGGTTTACTATTTCATAATTCTGATCAAAAAAATAGTTTGGAGAGAATAAATTTTGTACCGGCTACAGCCAGAGCTTGTCCGGTGTTTAATTGGCCAGCCTACACTAAACCACAAATGCTAACCGTAGTGGACGATGTAAAAAAAATGGCCAGACAAAAAAAAGTATCCCTGTTGTTAACTGACAAAATTGATGATCTATTACAAAAAGTATATTTAGACGATACTGTTTTAACCAGTCATACCTTTGCCGAGCAAATGACCAAAACCAATGATCGTTTGTGGCAACGGTTTTTTGGTCCACACCAAGTGGCACCAGCCAGATTAATATCCATTGAACAAGAAACTATTGTTACTGAATTAATCTTACGCTATCACCTATATCAAGATACTGTCATTCAACACATGTTGTTTGATACCAAATACGAACCTGAATTGGTGCGCTATTTTGATGATATCATGGGAGCATTTTCTATCCCACAGCAATATGGCAGTTATTTATTTTGGTCATTACCCAAAGGAAGTAAATATAAAATCGCTTTATGGAAAAAGGGCAATTTTCTCGAGACACCAGATGGTAGTTATCGGGTTGAATTAACTCCCGCGGCCATTGAAGCAGCCTTGCAAAAACGAGAGATATTTCCGACCACGTTAATGGATTTTCTGGTATTATCATTTTATTACGGTCTGAAATGTTTAGGGGGTTTCAATCAGATAAATTATCTTACCGACATGAAGAATGCTTATATTAAGATGAATGTTGACCGACAAAATTATCGCAGTATTGAAGTGTGTGCCCGGGCGCAAACCAAAGAAATGGGGGATGGCTATTTATTAGCCTATGGGCAAACCACCGCTGGTAAATTAATACCAGCCACTGGCTTAGATCTATATCTTTATGGAACCGATAAAACATGGTCAACCATCCAGCACATGGCTAAAAATTTAACAGTGCGTGAATCTTTATTACCGGCCATGCCTGAATTATATCGCTATGTTACTACGGAAGCCCAGCGTGATCCAGCTCTAGCGGCTATTACCCCAGATCAAATTGTCACCGCCATTGATTTGAACAAAAAATTAGAACCGTGTATTAATTTTTCGTAAGAGTTTCTAGGATATAACGGTGTAAATCATTGTAGTAAGACCAACCTGGATATGGCAAACCAGGTCGACTATTTAATTCCACCAAATACGGACGATTTTGAGCATACATTAAATCTATGGTGTATATTCTGGGATAATATTCTGTCAGGTGCTGGTCGATAATATTAACAAACTCACTTGCCCAACTAGGAACCTGATTTAAATTAAGTACTGTCAGCGAACCACCCTGCGCCACGTTGGCAAGATAGCTACCCGTTTTTGGTTGGCGGTATTCGGCCAGTTTCATTACGCCATTGAAGATATATAAACGTAAATCGTGTCGTCCGGTTACTAAACCGGGAATACCAGCCGAGCAATCAATAAATTCTTGCACGAGAAAGGGAGCATGACTTTGATCCAGTTGGGTATAATCAAACTGAGTTTTATCAACTACGACAATACCACGACCTTCCATGCCCGACACTGGTTTTATGACTATTTTATCAGTAGTAATTTTTTTTATAACATCAGGCCAATTTTTTTCCGGTAAAGGCAAAGTCTGCGGCATGTATTGGCCAAACAGCGCATAAGTTTTTAATTTATTTCGGCAGATATCCATTAAACCAGCTTGATTAACCCGTTGCACACCTGGCTCTGTGACTAAAGTATTACCTTTCACATAAATCACATCAGCCGTGATGGAGTGATTAATTTTAATCAGACCAGACTCTCCGAACTGCCAGCCAGACCGAAATTGGCTATGACCTAAATAACTCTCCGAGCCGCGGGCAATATAAAAATCAATGTTATGTTTTTGACACAACTCACTAAAACCTTGGTACGACAAATAATAATTCGGTTCATCAAAGGGATAACCCATGGCACTTGGATCATCAAAGTAAACCACAATCGCCTTAATCATAGTGGCAGTTAAGCGGTTTTTTTGATATTCGTCAATCCAATGTTTGAACAACAACATTAAATACTGTAGTGTATTGATATGATAAATAAGAGGTTAACCGCCGATTGGGAAATAGTGGCGGTGATAGTGAGTGTAGTACTTGGAACAATATTGCGTGTGTTGGGTTTAGGGGCACGGGATTTTTGGTACGATGAGGCGTTTACCGGTATAACAGTGCGGCAAGCCTGGGGGGAGATGTTGCACATTATTGTGCAAGATGTGCATCCACCATTATATTACTGTCTACTAAAAATTTGGACTGAACTGGTTGGTTCAGGCTCAGTCGGGCTAAGATCATTTTCGGTATTGTTTGGTGTGGCCACAATCATTTTAGTTTATCTAGCGGTAAAACATTGGAGTCAGTCTGGTTTAACAGCCACGGTGGCTACAATAATTATAGCTAGCGATCGTTTTTTCATAAATTATAGCCAGGAAGCACGGATGTATGCTTTGTTAGGATTTCTTTTATTGTTGGCGCTTTACTTATTAACATTAAAAAAACGGTTTTGGTTAGGTGTTGTGTTATTAGCTATTTTACTGACTCATTATATTGGTATCATTTTTGTAGTTGGATTTATGTTAGTAGATGTCTATAAGAAACGCGCCAATCTAAGGGTGTATTTAATTCCATTAGTTGGTGGTTTAGCTTGGCTACCTTTTTTTATACAGCAGGTACAAACACACCGTGCCTTAGTTTGGGTTCCAACTATCTGGTTTGATCATCTGCCAAGCACTTTTCATATTTTTTTGTTTGGTTCGGCCTTAGGTATGGGGGGAGTTCCAGCAGCTTTAACCTATCAAGTGCCATGGCTAATTGTAAATTTAATTGGGATATTAATTGTGTTTGGAGTAATTATATTGGTTTTAATTTTAATCTTAAAAAGACGCCTGAATGAATCACTGCAAGTAGTAGGTTTTATGGCGGCGTTTTCTATTGCCATGACAATGTTCCTACAACTATTTGGACAAAAACTTTTTGTGGAACGCTATCTAATTGGTGCCGCTCTTTTTACTGTTATTTTTATCGTGTTGGGTCTAGGTCAGTTTAAACAAAAATTCATCATAATTGGTGGTCTGAGTGTATTTATTATTTTAACCAGCCTAATTAAACCCTGGGAATATATTATTACCTATCCACCCGTCATAACGGCAGTCGAACAATATTATGGCAGCAAACAAATTATTTGGGATAATCCAGGTGATTTTGTTATTGGACGGTATTATGCTGGTGAAAATAATCGCCGCCAAATGAAAATATTAAATACAAACTTTAATAACGATAATTTATCAACCTGGGCGATTTTAGATGACTCTGATCAAATAGTACAATTACCGGTCGGTAATTTTATGCTTGTGACAACTAACCCAACGGCTTATCCAAATTTAGTAGTTGAAAAAAAGATTGGAGCCTTTTCTTTACTGTCGGGGATATCAGACTCGAACTGATGACCTTCTGGTCCCAAACCAGACGCGCTACCAACTGCGCTAATCCCCGCCTACGCCTCACACGGTTCGGCTCCGGCGGGTAAACCCGCTTCCGCTTAACCTACGGTAAAGCGTGGGTAGTATATATATTATAGTATTACCTGTCTAGAGTGAGTGACTAATATAATATTAGTGGTATAATTAGATGTATGAAACAAATATATGCAATTTTTACAGTTAGTTTAATGACATTAATTGGTTTGACGCTGGGGGCGCAACCCGTGCGCGCGGCCGATGCGGTAGTGTCTGGTACGGTAACAAATAGTACTGGAGGAACACCGGTATCATCATTATACGTTTATGTAGAGGATGCCGTTACTGGAACCTATGATTGGGATTACACTGATGCTGTCGGAGCATATTCTATTACTATTACTGATGATGGTACCGGAACAGCCGGTGATTATATAATGTATACTTCTACAAGTTCAGGGGGGGAAGTTAATACTGTTTACATAAAAGAATTACAATCTTTCGTTTTGGCTGAGGGTGAGAATAAAAGTGTAAATTTAAGTTTAACCAGGCGGGCAAAATTTAGTGGGTTTGTTTATCAATCAGATGGAGTCACACCGATTTATAATGCTTATGTTAGTTATACTAATAACAATGGTTATACAGTTGGTTCAGGTTATGATTATTCAGCCTATTCCGGTGCTTATTTTACATCACCATCCCCTTATCCGGATACAACCCAATCAGCGGTTGGTGAATATTATGCTGTTGTTACGGCATCTGGCTATTTTGGCACCCGGATAGATGATTTAACACTAGGCGACAATGAGACAACCACAACACAAAATTTTACTCTAACCGGTCAAAGTACCGTATCGGGTAATGTGGTTAATGCCAATGCTAGTCCTGTCGTTGGTGCTACTGTGACGTTAGATGATTTAAATTCATCGTATTCATATCATGTCACCACTGATAGTGCCGGTAATTATACGATAAATGTTTATGATTTGTACGATTACGACGGAACAGCGATTGGTAATTACAGTCTGATTGTAACGGCCGATGGCTTCGTGACAAAATCGAAGTCTTTTGACATTACGGCTGACGAATCCACTTCAACAGGTAATGATGTGGTGTTACATGAAGCCGGAACGATGACCGGAACTATCTTGGAGGGAGACGGCACAACTGTCATAGCCGATGCCACGATTCAAGCTGATAATGGAAAGGGTAGTACATACAGTACAACATCGGCCGCTGATGGAACTTTTTCATTAACTGGGTTAAAAGCTAGTTCCAGTTATATTTTGACGGTGTCAAAAACTGGTTTTGTGACCAATGTGGTTTATGGTGTAGCAGTAGTAGCTGGGGAAACAACGGCTGATCAAAATATTCAACTGACCGCGGCTGTTACATTATCCGGTAGTATTGTTGTCAATCAAGCTGGCGATGCAATTGGTGGCGCCACTATTAGTTTATTCAATCGCAACAAACCACGTTCCAGTTCATATGATTATACAGCCACATCTTTTACCGATGGAACATTTATCATAAATAACATCAATCCTGGACATTATCGTGTGCAAGTGAGTCAAAGTGGTTATATTAAATATAAAAAAGAGAACCTTGATCTCACAACGGCTGTGTCTGGAAAAACTTACAAGCTTTATGAAGCGGCCGTAATTTTTGGCAGAGTGACAGCCAAAAATGGTTCACCGATCCACAATGCCTTAGTGACGGCATCAACCAAAGCTGCCACGGATCTTGGTTATGGTTCGGCTTATACTGACATGAATGGTAATTATCGCATTAGTAGTTTACAGGCCGGTAAGTACACTGTAAAAATAAGCACTACTGGCTACGTTGAAAAGGTGGTCACGGTACACGCCAAAAAGGGTCAATCTAAGGAGCTGAATAAGAAATTACAAGTGGCCGGGTCAATTTCTGGACAAATTCGTGATGCAGCTACTGGTTTACCGCTCAGTTATTATACTGTTAGAGTGAAAAATGAATCAGTTGTCGCCACAGCAGATTACAATGGGTATTATACTTTAGATGGATTAGCACCAGGTAAATATACTGTCTATATTATCAGCACAGCTTATCAAACCGATACATCCAGTGCACATGTTTCAGCTAACAAAGAAACCAAAAACATCAATTTTGCGTTGACCGAGAAATAGACTGTTTGACAATAAACCGAACAATAAACCAAAAGATACTACCAATGAACAAACCGGCTGCTACTATTAGTAATGGCCATAAATAAACATTGAATAAAGCCGCCACGGCTTTGTTGATAACAGTAACAATGGCGTTGTCAAAACTGCCTGATAGCCAGGGTAAAATAAATTGCGGAGCCAGCCAGACTATTAGAGTTAATGGTATTAGTTCAAGCATTTCCAGTATAGACATCCAGGCCAACCAGCCAAAAGGAGCATAACCGGGATGTAGACGCAGTAGAATAATAAGCAAAAAACTTACGGCCATAACAATCCAACCTAGCCATACTATCCAATGCAGCCAAGCCCAATAGGTGCGAAACGTGTTGATTTGTTGGTTTATCATAGTTAGTTGTTCACCGTTACCCTTCGTTACCAGCTGTTGTTGTAGCGTATCTTGAACATTGATAGTATCAGGAATGTTTTTCATAATTTCATCACTGAAAGAAGTGGTGTCGGTCGGACAGCCAATATTGAATGTTTCACTGGCAGTTGGTACACCCGCGGTGCAAGGTAATTTTATATCAGATTGGTTTAGTTTTTCTGTAATAGCCGGAGCCAGTTTAGTTTTGAGGTTGGAAATGTTTATTGTCAGGTTTAGTTGCTCAATTGGTTTGTTTGTGCCAAACCATACGCCAATACCATCTACTAATGGATCAATTAGACTATAGACATCTTGGGCTGAAAAAGTTGTACTGACAAATTGTGCCGCTGTCGCTGTTTCACTGTTTTGCTGCGCTGTTAGTGCTACAATTAAACTAGGTAAATTTTCACCAATTTCACTAGCATGAATAACTTTTTTAATCGTACTAGGTGTAAACACCCAATAGATAGTGATTGTGCTAATCAGCACAATCGGGAAAAGTACTAAGATGATAAAGGCTAATAAGCCAGCCAAGAATTTTTTCATATTTCCAAAAAGACAAGGAGATAAATTATACCAAAAACATACGATAATATATAAAATAAACCACTCAATACAGTACCAATGAGACAAGCGATTAAAATAGGCTTGTGAAAATGATGTTTTTGGTCTTTCTGTATTTTATTTTGTCGATGTATGATTATTAATACAATTGCCAACACCAAGGTCAGGATTAGGATAACTGGGTTGTAATCATTGATAGTGAAAGATGCAAAAATAATAGAGGGATAATATAAAGAACCCACTAATTTAAATATTAAATTACCCACGATTGGCGGACTATCCGTATTACTACCAGGGAATGTCAATATATTATTAACTGCATAGGAAATAGTATAAATTGCCAGATCTACAATTATCCCAAATAAACAAACTAAGATGACCGATCGGCGGCTAATCTGTTGAATGCGAGTCAGATCAGCGAGTTGAACAGCACGAATTTGTTTTATGAGTGACTGAATTAACAAAATAAAAAAGATAAAAAATAAAACAATAGGAAACGTAAGAAAGGCTATTCCCACTAATCCAAATACGAGATCAGTAATTGGTTCAACTATTGTAGGTATAATTAACATAGTCATAATAATAAATAGTCTATAGCAAAAGTTGGATTTAATCAATAATTCACTGATACAAAAAGACCAGCAGTCAGCTGGTCTGGATGTGCCGAGAGCCAGGATTGAACTGGCGACGCAAGGATTTTCAGTCCTTCGCTCTACCACTGAGCTATCTCGGCAGTGTGGGCATATCTCGATTTGAACGAGAGACCTCAGTCTTATCAGGACTGCGCTCTAACCAACTGAGCTATATGCCCGTATATCAACGCCACGGGAGTATACCAAACAGTCTATTTTCTGCAAGTTGCCATGAACAGACTAGGCTTGTATTATGTCCCCATGCCTAGTATATCCATTATTATTCCTGCTTATAATGAAGCGAAACGTTTGCCACAAACATTGCAACACATTCATAGTTATTGTCAACGCCTTAATCGTTCAATTGAGGTTATCGTAGTGGATGATGGATCAACCGATCAAACTGTCCAAAAAGTTGAACAATTACACATGGCCGAAGTTAGAGTATTACGACAATCACACAATGCCGGTAAGTTTGCCGCTTTTCGGACTGGTGTGGAAGCAGCCAAACATGACTGGGTTTTGTTGTATGATGCGGATGGGGCTACACCAATAGCAGTTTTGGATTCTGTTTTACCAGAGTTAACCGGTAACTATGATGGTTTTATTGGTTCACGTCGGATAGCGCGAGCGAACATTACTATCGAGCAAAGTATTTGGCGCAAATGGTTTGGTTTATTAGCCTATAAAATAATTAGATTAGTAACCGGTGTGACATTTCAAGACACCCAATGTGGTTTTAAATTGTGTCGAACAGCACTGGCTCGTCAAGCGGTTTCTAAAATGCAGGTCACACGCTTTGCTGGCGATGTTGAATTGATATATTTATTGCAATACTTTGGTGGAAGATTAAAAGAAATCCCAGTGGAATGGCATGATGTGCCAGATAGTACGGTACGATTAAGTGATTATTGGAAAAGTCTGAAAGATGTTTTACAAATTAGACGAAATATTAACAGGGGAGTGTATCAAAATTGATAATGTTTTTAGGTGGAGTCATCATTGTTTCAATAATACTTCGGGTGTGGCAATTATCCGGCCAGTCTTTTTGGATTGATGAGAGTTTTTCAATTAGTACGGCGCAGTCAATCATCGAACACGGTTGGCCGGTAGTCTGGCGATCGTCACTCTATCACTATCTATTAGCTGGTACTAGTATCTTTGTTGGTTATCGTATGCTATCTGTTATTACCGGAGTGGGTATGGTTGGGGTTGGCTATATTATTGCGAAAAAATGGTTTTCACCGATAGTAGGTTTAATCACAAGTGTGCTGTTCGCCACAGCAACGATAGAGATTGCTTGGTCACGACAAGCCAGAATGTATATGCTGTTACAACTATGTTTTTGGCTGTCGTTATATTTATATCAGCAATATAGACAGAAAAATATTCAGTGGTATTGGCCAATTCTTTTAACAATAATAACAATTAGTATTCATGAATTTGGCATCGCCTTGCTTTTGTTCTATTTTTGGTATGAGATCATAAAAAAGTATTCACCTAAATTAGTACTAATCTATATTATTAGTACAACAATATTAACTGGGTTGGTTTATCATTTTATATTTCCGGTTACACCATATGTAAATTATTGGTGGCACTATCTCTATTATTTTTTCACAACCTATTATGTATTTATTGTTTTAATGTGTATTGGTATTGGTGTAGCAGTTAAACAGCACAAACAATTAGTGTATTGGTTTATTAGTATCTTACTTGGTTGGTTAATAATACTCAGTTTTATTGTACCTTTATTACAGTATCGCTATTTATTTATCGTTTTACCAATCATGTATATTTTCAGTAGTGTTGGTATAGTTTGGTTATGGAAAAAATCTAAATTAGTTGTTTTATTAGCAGTAATAATTTTAATCTGGCAAAATCAAATCACTTTAATACCTAAAACAAATTACTGGTTAGAATCTGATTCTGTAAATTCACCATTTACTTATAAAAGTATTACCCCACAACCTAACTTTAAAGCGGCTTATAAATTTTTATCTGATTATCCAAATGAAAATATCATTACACCTTATCCTAGCATCCATAAACTTTACACCGGTCAGTTACCAAAGTCGGCATTATTTATTAGCCTAACCGGAGGCACCTATCCAGATAGGCCGGATAAAGACACATACACTGGTGTACCCTATCAGACCCCTCAAGCGGGTGATGTGGTTATTGTGGATGATTTCGCTGAACAACAGATAACTATAAATAATAAAGAGTTATTATGGGAAGATGTTAACTCGGCACCATGGTCTGGATTAAGAATTTATCGTATACTAGCAGAATGAAAATAATCTGGTATGGTCTAAGTTTTTTGGTGGTTGGCAGTATTGTCGCCTTTGGTTTAAACCAACAAATGGAAGTGTTGGGCTATGGTTACGGCTACAACATTACTTGTCAGGCAGAGAGACCAAATAATTTAGCGGCTACATATAGTGCTAATAAGAATCACATTATTTTTTCTTGGGATCCAGTCACTTTTAGTGGATGCAGCAGTGCAGAGTCAGTTTATCGAATGCAAATACATAAAACAGATGCTTCGTTAATGGTTGATCAAACTAATATAGCTGCAACTGAAACAAGTGTATTGGCGGGTGATTTGCAAAGTAATTTGGCTTATAAGTTTAAGGTCAAGTCTACCGCATGGTCGCTGTATAAAGCTTTTCGGACTTTACCGGCTAAGCCAACCAAAATCCGTATTAAAAAAATTAATCATACACAAACTGATATATCCTGGGAAAATGTACCACGCAGCAAAAAACTTCGATATTATCAATTAGTTATCAAACGGGGGAGTCGAGTAATCTTTAGTAAACAAGTTGGTTTAGGTTTACGAAAAAAACGTACTGGGACAATAATTGAGCATCTTAAACATCATGTGATGTATAATGTGAAGATACGGGCTGTGGCCAGGAAAAATAGCAAAGGGGAGTACGCGAAGAAATATTTTATCGTGAAATAAAAACATGTTGTTGTGTAGAGACATGCCATGGCATGTCTCTACACAACAACAATAACAATATGTTTGTTATGTTTTTTTATAATTAACCTTCAAATTGTGGCGAAAATCAGAGACCGCGACTTGTGTGTCTGTTGTGAGGTACAAAACAGACGATACACCGTAACTCCTTAGAAAGGAGGTGATCCATCCACAGCTTCCGCTACGGATGCCTTGTTACGACTTAGCCCCTATTATCGATCCTACCTTAAGCCCTCCAAACGGAGGGATTTTGGGTATTACCGACTCTCTTGGCTTGACGGGCGGTGTGTACAAGACCCGAGAACGTATTCACCGTGCCATGGCTGATACACGGTTACTAGCGATTCCGGCTTCATGAGGGCGAGTTGCAGCCCTCAATCTGAACTGGGGGTAGTTTTGATGGGATTTGCTCCGTCTTGCGACTTGGCTTCCCTTTGTTCCTACCCATTGTAGCACGTGTGTAGCCCAGGGTGTAAGGGCCATGCTGATTTGACGTCGTCCCCACCTTCCTCCTGGTTAACCCAGGCAGTTTCTCATGGATATTTAACATGAGATAGGGGTTGCGCTCGTTTTCAGACTTAACTGTACATCTCACGACACGAGCTGACGACAACCATGCAGCACCTGTCTTAGCGTTCCTAAAAGGCACTCCCACGTTTCTGCGGGATTCGCTAGATGTCAAACCCTGGTAAGGTTCCTCGCTTATCGTCGAATTAAACCACATGCTCCACCGCTTG
>Ga0172379_10000618_pt1 | contig 86620 bp, 81 predicted proteins | sample GrowelOW334metaG_FD_119756 | JGI IMG/M metagenome (GOLD analysis project Ga0172379, IMG submission 119756) | Groundwater microbial communities from an aquifer near a municipal landfill in Southern Ontario, Canada - Groundwater well OW334 metaG | ecosystem: Environmental > Aquatic > Deep... | reverse complement strand
TTCGATTAATTTGTTTTGTACCGGGTAGTATTTTGCCATATGTATTCATGGCAATACCGTAGCGTCCTTTCATCGATCCTCCAAGCTATCGATGTGTACGGTATCTATCTGAACCTATGCATACACTTTCTCCGGTCTGACTGGGGAATAGGTGGTGTCGAATTCATTCTGGCATCCATCGTTCATGCATTTGCGATGCCAAAGTTTTCGTGGATTACGAAGGGCAAATCGCTCCGCCAACCGAACACTATAGTGTTTTGTCGGAATTGGGATTTTGTTTTGAATATAATAAGCAAGCTCCTTCGATAAAATTTTAAACGGTTTGCCCGAAACTTCGCATTTGATTATTCCAGACAGCAATTTTTCTCTTTCTGTGTCATCATTATAATCTTGAATATTTTCTTTCGGCAAATAGTAATCGCCCTCATAGTCTGCATCGTAATTATTGTTTTGCCAACTGGCGCCAAGCTTCTCGGCCTCAGCTTTTTCTAATGGAAAATAGTTCATTGCCATTGATTCGTTGTAGCAGAAAGGGCTGATTGAATGCGGAAAAAATTCACCCCATTCACCGTCTTCTATCATTTTATTGATTATCTCACTGACTTTTTTCCGGTATTCTTCCTCGGTGTATTGCTTATTTAAAATGCAATGCTTCATGTGCCTTAGCCCGATGCAGCCAAAACAGTCAGTTGTGTTACTAGAGCAACTGTCGCAGTATATTAGGTTAGCGACATTGGGCCAGGTATCGCTAGAAAATAAAATATTATTCGCGTCCACTCCTGTACACATCACCTCAAGATGCATGGTAGAGTTTGCTGCGGCAAAGTTCACATCCATACAGTCCTTAGAATCATTTACGTTGATGCCATAGCTGCAATTTTCAATATTTTCTCCATCAAAAATATTCTGACTATTCTTCCCGTTTTTAATATTGTGTCCAGTTACATTTTCGGTACTAACCAATCTCGCAAATTTGACCGGAAGACTTTTTCTGAAATCAGCAAATTCTTTTTTTCGATTTTCAATTCCTTTTCGCCCTGATAATTCAATTTCTTTTTTTAGAGCGTCGAATGCCTCTTTGCTAATTTCCTTGTTTTTGTAGTAATATGATTTATTTCTAAGTCCTTTGCAAATAAGGCAATTTGAGCATCCCTGACAATCAAACAAGAATTGACTGTCGCGGCAATTAACACATTCCTGAATATATCTGCAATTGTAACAGCCGTTGGAGTCAATTGTCTCGTAACATAATTCGCAATTCATAGCGAAAATACAGTCGACAGAATCTTTGGTTTTTATCATCCTAAAACTATACATGCAGCGCTCAGCGTCAATTGAGGAACTAGTTAAATAGCAATCCTTAGATCTAGAGATCTGATTAGAAAATTCACATCCCTCGCACAATTTGTCAGTATTAAGATTGAGTCGAGGCACTTTCCGATGAAGTTTTTTAAATTGCTCGAAAAAACTAAGAGAAGGGTCATATTCTTGTCCATAATCTATCGGGTCCCACTTATCGGACCACCACTCATCGTTGGAGTATACGATAAAATTCTTATCAGGGGACAGAACAGAGAGTATATTTTCACCAGTTAAAGAGCTCTTGTTTTTGTATATATTAAAGTCATTTCTAAAGCTCAATCTTCGTATGTGTCTACACTCAGGACACAGTGTCGGGCAAGGTATTTCGAAAGTTTTGCCGTCAAAAGTTGGAGAGATTTTTTTATAAAATTCTAAATCGTCATCGGTGACGACGAACTCTTTTTCGCATTGCCTGCATGGTTTATTCATAGCCACATTATTTCCTTGTATTTTTTAGCAGGTAAGTGTTGTGGTCTTCAGACTTGTCTTCGGCAACGATTTCAAAATTGTGCTCAGCATCTCCTTTGAATTGCGCAATATGTTTGCTCAAGACGCTCTGTATGTCTTCTCTGCTTGGTCCTGCAAAGCCGAGGCCAAATCGATCGTCAAGTAAGATGTAATCAAAGTCTTTTTCGTTTGGTACTAGACAGTATGGGCATCGCAAGACATAAACTTCTTTTCTACTTGCGACGTGTGAAACTACCTGTTCTTGAGCGCCAACAGAAGCATCTGCGGGAATTTTCTTGATTATTTCCTGTAACCCATCGTATTGTTTGGTCGCCTGCCATCTTTGAGTGTTGTAGGAATCCCAAAACTCTCTGCCGACCATCAAGAAATTATAATTAAATGTAAAAATAAAAAACACCAGCGACCACGCTATGACAATCGGCGTTCGCCACTTTTTAAAATGCTGGGTTATTCTAAAGATGGTGTATGCAGTTGCTAGTGCGAGTAGATACATGCCGATCATCGCATACTGCCCATTGAGTCCCCACTGTGGCTGACGATCAGAAACAAACTTAGTAATAAAAAATGGAATTGCAAAAATCATTATGTCGATACTTAAGAGTGGTAAATACCAGAAACCCGTCAAGTAAGTTTTAAACGTAGAAACCTTTAGGCCGTTTTCGATAAATCCATCCCAGACCTTTTTAATGATTGAGACTGGATGATGAATGAAGTTTTTTAACACATCCCCGTAGTTGCTGCCGAGATAACTGAAAGAGAAGTAGTTAAAGTTAGCGCCTGTGCCGGGGATCGTTAGCATAATCTTCATAATTGCTAAAAATGATGCGAAGGATCCGACCAATAGTGCAAGCGATTGTCTAAAGTCGTGCTTATTTTTAATGTCTTGAGCTAATAGACCGAGCGCTGTAAATGCGATAAATAGCGGCACGTCTTCTTTGCAGAGCATCGCAAGAATGGCAAAAATAATTGACCAGATGTATTTTTTGTTTAACCAAAAATATAAAAAGAATGCATAAAAGAAAACTGCTACGGTGGCAAGGTGAAAGTCAAAGTCGATTGCTTGTCTGATTCCGGAAGATGAGAGATAGGCAAACACGATCACGCTGCCCGCAAGGCCAGATTTCAACAATTTTTTTGCCGTCAGATATAGCGGATATCCGCTGGCCACAACCAAAAGTGCTTGAATGACGAGAATGGTTTCGGCTTTTGGAATTGCTCTATAAAATGGTGCAAAAAGATACAGAATGATTCCAAAATGATCACTGAGTAGGTTGGTGCCGCGAACTGTATTATAAAACCCCGCGAACTGACTGTATAGCCATGTTTGCTGAGCGTAAATTCCAAGATCCCAGCTGTGGGAGTTGAAGCTGTAGTGGGTGAGCATACTGTGGCCAGTGAAAAAAACGAAGAATAGAGCTAGCACAATAAAGACTAAATAGTTTTCGATAAAAGAAGCTATAAATTTAAAGATTTTTTTCATACTTAGATCATAGACTTTTCATAGCACTCAGCGCAATAAACGATCTCAGGATCGTTTGGCCCGTAAATTGTGGTAAAGGTATTTTCGCACCTGCCCGTAGCTCCAGCGGAGGGACCGACATTCATGCATTTGCCCGGATAAAGTTTTAATTTATATCTTCGTGCGAGTCTGTCTTCAAAACGCTGATCAAAGCAAACTAATGGAATCGGCAATTTATGTTCCATATAAAATGCTAGTTCTTGCGGTATGATCCTAAATGGTTTTCCTGTCACTCTGCATTTAATTGCTCCGGCTAAAAGCTTCTTTTGCTCTTCTTCATTTCCTATATATTCCTCTATCGTTTCTTTCGGTTCGTAGAAAGTTCCACTAAATGAGCTATAGTCGGTGTCTTGCCATCTGGCTCCGAGTTTTATCGCTTCTTCTTTTGAAAGTGGGAAAAAATCTCGCGCCATCGCTTCATTGTATCCGAACGGACTGATACTAATCGGGAAGAATTCGCCCCACTCACCGTCCTGTTGCATCTTTGTGATGATTCTGGCAACCAGTTTTTCGTATTCCTCTTTCGTGTATTGTTTGTTAAGAACACAGTATTTTCCACGCTTAAATCCCGTGCAACCAAATGAGTCTTGTAACGAAACACAGTCGTCGGAATATAAGACGTTTCGGCATTTCCAGCACCACGCAGTGAAGAGTGCCAAGTAAGATTCATCCGGAGTTATTCCTTCATAACAGAGCTCTGGTTTGCCGCTTTGAAAAACATCAAGACATGAAATGGGGCTGTCCCCGTTGTTGAAATATCGGCAATCGATTGCATTGTAAGTGCTGAAGGCATAAGAGTTCTTGCAATTGCGCATCACGTTTCCAACGCAATTTTCACACATCACCATATTGGCGAATCGTCGGGGTTTTGATTTGCACCATTCATCAAATTCGCCTCGCGCTTTTTCGATGCTCGTGCGAGTTTTTAAAATTTCAGCTTTTCTTTTTTCACATTCTTCCGGAGTTGCTTGTATATTTTTGATAAAATTAGATTTATTTCTCAGCCCATAAGATTCAATGCAATTATTACACCCTTTCAAATCGTAAGAGAGGACGCAGTCGCGAGAATTGTCGGACATATTAACATAGTAACAATTATAAAGGTTGGATGAGCTCATGCATTCATAGCAGATTTGAGAATCGATCGTTAAGTCGCTATCAACTATATCTTTTGAGCGGTCCGATTCGTGACCATACATACCATCCTCTACATGCCAACATCCTGTCATGAAATAGCAGTTTTTGCCATATGCGAAGTCTTGGCAATATTCGCAGTTTATGCTGCCCGCACCGTCGTCGTTTTGTAGGGCGATCTGCGGAACGCTTTTGTACAGCTTTTCGAATTGCTCAAAAAATGGTTTGCTCTCGTCGTAATCAACGCCGAAATCAAATGGCGACCAGTTATCTGACCACCAGCATTTATTGCAAAGGACTTTAATTTCTGTATTTTCGGCGAAGACAGAAACAACGTCTTTCTGACATTGTTCACACTTTCTTTTATAAAGAGCGCGTTCATTTCTTCGCATTAGTCTACGCTGCAGTCGGCACTCATAACACAAAGTCGGAGCGGGAACTTCGAAAGTTTTGCCGTTAAAAGTAGGTGAGATTTTTTTGAAAAATGCCTGATCAAAATCGGTTACTTCAAATTCTTTTGCACACTGTTTGCAGGTTTTTTGTAAACTCACTTGATCTCCTTTTGATAACAATCTTCGCAAAATATTTTCTCCGGTCTTTCGGGCGAATAGCTTGTTTCGAATTCATTGGAGCATCCTTCGTTCATGCATTTTCTGTGCCAAAGATGCAGAGGATTTATCAATTTGAATCTAACATCGTACCTGTAGTCCGGATGATAGATAGGAATCTGGATTTTTTTCTTGATGTAAAATGCAATTTCTCCGGGTTGGAGCTTAAATGGTTTACCAGTAGCTTGGCATTTTAAAATACCTTTCAGTGCTTCATCCACTTTTTCGTTGTTTGATACATATTCTTTTGTATCTTCAGGTTCGTAAAATGGACCGTCGTATTTGATGCCAAATTCTTCATCCTGCCACTTTGCTCCTAAGCTCAAAGCCGTATTTCTGTCTATAGGAAAGTAGTCATATGCTGCGGATTCATTATATGCGAAGTAAGACATCTTCATGGGGAAAAATTCGCCCCACTCGCCAGTTTTCTTCATGTGCTCTATGATTGCGGCGACTTTTTTTTCATATTCTTCTTTAGTATATTGCTTGTTAAATATACAGTATTCCGCTCCTTTGAGGTTGACACATCCAAAGCAATTTCTTGAGTTGTTCACCAATCCTATGCAGTAAAGAAGATTGTTCGATCCCCAGCAATGCTGACAGAACGCAATGTTATAAGCATTGTCCCCAACCTCCTCAGACTCCAGAACTTTCTCTGAACCTTCGCCCCAAAAGTCGTGGTCTAGTGAGTCTTTACAATTTTCGAGATTAAAGCAGTTCGTAATATTTTCCGAGTAACCCAACATAAAGCTATTTTTGACATTTTTGCAGTGATAAACATAATCGCCTGTGAAATTTTCATTTGCCAAGGCGTGAGTGTGCTTTTTGGGGAACGTCTTTAAAAAGTCCCTAATTTCTTTAATTTTTTTATCTCTGTCCCTACCCCTTAGGGACAGGAACTCGTTGCGCACCTTCTCGAATTCTTCTTTTGTTGACTCTTTATTGTAAATCCAATATTGCTTCTGTCTAAGGTTTGCGCATGCAAAACAATTTTTGCATGATGTGCAATAATCCAAGAAATAGCTTTCAGAGCAGTAGTCTGAATCTGTTAAGTAAGAGCAGTCATAGGAGTTATCGGCAAGTGCACATTCGTAACAGCTTTCCGACTTGTAGGTTCTCATGCAATCTATCGAATCCTTTGTACGGCTAATGTTCTGGGAATAATAACAATTTTCAACTTTTGTCCCGCTTTGAACAAGGTAAGAGTCTTTGGCTTCGGTTGTGCAGTTGCAGAAGTCGCTATTTTCGTTATTGCTGACAAAGGCATGCATATTTGGGACTTTCAGCTGAAGATCATAGAGTTGATCAAAAAACAATTTTGAATCGTCAAAATCTTGTCCGTATTCAAGCGGATCCCATTTATCTGACCACCATATATCATTTTTGTATACCTTAAAATTAGAGTTTGGAGCAAAGGGTGAAACCACACTGTCTTTCGACATGTCGCATTTTCTAGAATAAACAATTTTCATATTCCTCCATGCGCATCGCCTTCTTCTTCGACAATCTGGACAGAGTGTCGGGGTTGGGATATTAAAAACTTTCCCGTCAAAAGTTGGCGACATTTTCTTGTAGAATTCTAGATCTTCTGCTTCGATCTTAAACTCTGCGTCACATTGTTTGCATTTTTTTGATTCGCCCATAATTCCTAATTCATTATTCCTAATTCGACCTACTTGAACGCTTCCTGATAGTCCGCCTCCTCTGCGGACCAGCCGATAGGCTGGCATTTTTCATGGATTCGACAAGCTCACCATGAAGGTTGTTTTTATAGAAATGCATTTTGGTAACAACTTTCGCAGTAGATTTTTTCTGGTCGATCTGGTGAGTATGTTGTCTCGAACTTTTCGTTGCATTTTCCTTGGTGACTGTGGTCAGTCTGATCGCACATGCATTCGCGGTCATATAAAGTCGCTCGATTTCTTTTTGCTATTCTGTGAAGGTGTCGGCATGTCGGGCAGAATTCAGGTATTGGCAAAGATTGTTTTTTGTAGAACGATAACTCTTGAGCGATCACTTTATAGTTTCTCTTGCACTCAATACAAGCAAACATTTCATTCATGATCGACTCATCTACTTGTTCGATAGAATCGGGCAGTTCTTTCGTCGCAGGCTGATATTCTTTCTGATCTGGGTCTTTCCATTTATAACCAGCCACAGTTGCTTCTTCCTTGCTGAGAGGGAAATAGTCCATGGCGATTGTCTCGTTGTAGCCAAATGGACAAATATCGATTGGGAAAAATTCTCCCCATTCTCCGTCGGTTTTCATTTTTGCAATCAATTTTTCACGTAGCGCTTTGTATTCCTCTTCGGTATATTGTTTGTTCAGAATGCAATACTGTTTCTTTTTTAATCCAACGCATCCAAAGCAGTCCGAACAGCTAGTGCATTGGTCAGAATATTCGAGATTTTTAATATTTGAGACGCACGTCGTACAGAACTTAACGTTATTAATATTGTCTCCGCAGCTCGAGGACTGATAGACGAGCTCGGCATTATCGCCCCACGAATTGTAATCCATGCAATCCTTGGCAATGTTTGAAACTTTCGCGCAATACTTACAATCTTCAAGTGTTCTGCTGTCAAAACACGAATGAGAATTCTTCGAGTTAAAGATATGATCGCCTGAGCAATTTTCTACATTTGTGGCGGTTCGATATTTGTAAATCTGTTTTTTGAAGAACTCTTCGGCTTCTCCTCTGAGTTTGTTGATATCTGATCGCTTTTTGGAAAATAGCTCGGCTATTTTCTTGGCATAGTCTTCTGGCGAGTATTGTTCGTTGAAGATCATATTCTTCTTCTGGGTTTGATTTACGCAGCCAATACAATCATTGCATCCTTGGCAGCTCTTCAGAAATGATGAATTTCGACAGTTCTCACAGTCTTGGCTGAATTCTAAGTTGTAGCAGTTGGTGCAGTCGATGCATTCGTAGCAAAGCTCACTATCAAAGACGATGCTGGAATCAACAACGTCTTTAGAGCTCTTTATTAGATTTGAATAATAGCAGTCCTCGTCACGGTCACTTTCAACGATTAGGTAGCAGTTTTTGAGGTATCCGGTACAGTTTGTGTAGTCACTATTTTCTAGTGTGTTTGGCGTTACAAAAGTTGAGAAATGAGGAACTTTGTCATTGAGTTCTTTGTATTGCTCGAAGAATGATCTATTTAGGTCCAGATCTTGACCATAACTCATTGCATCCCATTGATCTGTAAGCCAATCGTTCTGGTCGTAAACCGGAAATGGAACCTCCGCATGGTATTGAGAGATGATCTGCTTACCGGTAAGATCGCACTTTCTGTAATATAGCACGCGAGCGTTTCTTTCCATCAGTCTTCGCTTCAAACGACACTCAGGACAATTCATCGGTTCCGGAACGTCTATCTTTGCATAATAAGCTCGATCGTTATCGTCGACAAAAAATTGTTTATTGCATTGGTGACATTCTTTGGTTTGTGACATTTTCTTACCCTCTGTTAGTTGTCTGGGTGAATTATGAATTTGGAATTATGAATTAGGGTTAACTCATTATTCATTATTCATACTTCATTATTCTAATCAATTGATTTTTGGTAGCAAGATTCACAATAAACTTTTTCCGGTCGGTCCGGTGCATAGGTGGTTTCAAATTCGTTTGTACACGCATCGTTCATGCATTTGCGGTGCCAGAGATGGCGCGGGTTACGGTTACGCATTCGATCGATATGGCGGCAGCTGGGGCAAAATTCCGGTATTGGTAAGGAGTTTTTTTTATAAAAGGCAAATTCCGCCGGGACGATTTTGTAATTCTGTTCGCATCTTTTACATGCCAAAACTTGCTGCAAAATATCGTCACCGACTTGCGCGATATCGTCTGCAATCTCGTAAGATTGTGACTGATATTCTTTTGGATCTGGGTCACGCCATCTGTGTCCCTGGGATATAGCTTCCTCTTTGGTAAGTGGCAACCAATCATTTGATAGTGCTTCATTGTAAGCGAAAGGGGACATTGTGGATGGAAAAAATTCCCCCCATTCGCCAGTAGTCCTCATATGCTCGATAATTTTGGGGACGAGCGCTTCATATTCCTCTTTGGTGTATTGCTTGTTAAGAATGCAATATTCACCGTGTTTTATGCCAACGCAGCCGAAAATATTTTTTGAAAACATGCAGTACTGACTGTAGAGATTGTCTCGGCACTCTTGGCTTATGATACAGAAGCGGTTGAGGTAGGCGTTACCACCGACGGCCATGCATTCGTACAAAAGTTCAGCAGGTCGGGCCCATGTCATGATATCCATACAATCCTTGGCGTCTGTCAATTGGTGACAGTATTGAAGATTCTCACTATCTATACAGTCAAAGCATGCATGACAGCTTTTGCTGTTGTAAACAACATTACCTGTAACATCTTCATTTTGTTCGCCGATCATATATTTATTTGGAAATTTTAAGTGGTGCTCGCGAACTTTTTCGAGCATTTGTTTTGTTTGCTCGTTCGAGCCTGAGTTAAATTCGTTAACTTTTCGTTCATAATTTTCTTTAGATAACTGTTCGTTAAAATAACAATACTGCTTTTGCGTCATGTCGATACACCCAAAACAGTCCTTACAGTTTTTGCAATTTCTAAGAAACCAGCTGTTTGCGCAGTCAGAGCAGTTATGGCAATATTTTAAATCATAGCTACCGATTGACTCTAGACATTCATACATAATCTGTGATTTTTTAACCGAGCTGCAATCGACACAGCTCTGCGAATCATTGATGTAGTAGCCGAAGTAACAATCTTCGTCGTAATTCGATGACGACATCAGATAGCAATTTTTGAAATATGAGACATTGTTGTTGTATTCGCTATTTTCGATATCGCCGATTTTCCAGGAGTATAAGAGTGGTGTTGATTTTATAAGTTCATCAAATTGTTCAAAAAATGGCCTTGTGAAATCGAAATCGCGGCCCGAATCGAAGGCGTTCCAGTCGTCTCCCCACCAACATTCTTTGCAATAGACTTTATGTGTAGAATCAGGATAGAAAATCGTAATCAAATCTTTTGAGCATTTGTCGCATTTGCGAGAATAAAATTTTCTCTCAGATCTCCAAGTTAGGCGTCGTTGGTGGCGACAATCGGGACAAAAGTTCGGCGATGGAATCTCAGAAGTTTTTCCAGCAAAAGTAGGGGAGACCTTCTTATAGAAAGCCAGATCGTTTTCATCTATTGCGAACTCGCAACTACATTTTTTACAATTTTTCATATTACGCTCCTTTGGTAGCATTTTTCACAGTAAACCTTTTCCGGTCTATCCGATGCATAGGTTGTTTCAAATTTATTTGTGCATCTGCCTCCATGGGCGTGGCCGGACTCTTCGCACATACATTGCCTTTTATAAAGCACAAATTGATTTCTGCGATGAAACCGTTCGTCAAATCGCGTATTGTAATGTTTACTGGGAACCGGAATTTTTTGCTCAATATAAAACGCTAATTCCTGCGGAGTTATTTTAAACGGTCTACCGGTTACTTCACATTTCAAAATACCGTTTAGCAGTTCATTTCTCTTTGCTTCATCTTGATAAACCGCAATATTTTCCTCAGGCTCGTAAAAAGATCCATTATGCTTTAGTGAAAAGTCCTCGTCTTGCCATTTACCACCATATTTTGTAGCTTCTTCTTTGGTTAACGGATAATATAACTGGCCCATTGTTTCGTTATAACCAAACGGAGCACTCGACATCGGGAAAAATTCCCCCCATTCATTATTTTCAATCATCTTTTCAATTATTTCGGCTACCTTTTTCTCATATTCATCCTTAGTGTATTGCTTGTTGAAGATGCAATATTGTTTATTTCTAAGCCCTTCGCAGGCAAACAAATTTTTAGAGTTATAACAGTTATCGCAATATAAGGTAAAATTACAATACAGATTATTGGTACAGCACATCATATTGGAGCCATAGCCCATGTTGTTGCCGAAGTAACACCACTCTATCTCACCGCCCATGACATCAATGCAATTCTTCATATTTACCGCCCTGACGGAGTACTTACTGTCTTCAACGCGTGTGCCAGCGAAAATCAAATGAGTGTTTTTGCATTCTAAGAGATCGTCTCCCTGGCAGTCTTCGCATTTTATTTGGTTGGCGAACTTCACGAATGAATTATCACGCATTTTTTGAAATTCTTTCTCAAGCTCTTGAATTACAGATCGACTACCAAAATCATATTTACCTATTTTCTCCATATACTCTTGTTTGGAGAGCTGTTTATTATTGATGCAATATTGTTTTCTTTGTAAATTTGAGCAGAGCAGGCAATCCGAGCAACCGGTTAAATCAATAGAAAAATAGCAGTCACGACAGTTGCTTAGCCGAATAGAGTTTTTGCAACCATAGCAGGCATTAGTAGTCAGACATTCGTAGCAATTCTCTATATGGTCGACGAATAAACAGTCGACGCAATTTTTGGAAAAATGCACATCTTTGGAATAAATCATTTTTTCGCTGTTAAAATAGGTCGTGAAACACATATAACAATCTTTTGTTTCGGCAATATAATTTGAGAACTTACAGTTTTCCGTATTGGTATTCATTAGAGAGTTACGCGGTACTTTTTTAATCAATTCTTCAAACTGGTCGAAAAAACTTTTAGATGGGTCGAACTCTTGTGCGTATTCGGTTGCATCCCAGTCGTCTTTCCACCACTCTTCCGTCTCGTAAACTTTATATGGCTTGTTAGGAGAAAACATCGAGATAATGTCTTTTCCGGTTTTATCGCATTTATGCCGATATAGTGATACCTCGTTTCTCCATGCAAGGCGTCTAATTTCGCGACATTTTATGCAGAGAGTGGGTGACGGAATTTCAAAATTCTTACTGTTAAAAGTTGGCGAGATCTTCTTGTAGAAATCTAAGTCTTCATCTTCAATGACGAATCCTTTGGAACATTGTTTGCAGGTTTTATTTTCCATAATATTATTTCTCTACCAGTCCAAATATCAGCTTGTCTGGGGTGTTTGCTTGCGACATATATTTGCGTTCTGTAATATTTTAGACGTTTTAAAAAATTTTCCGACGAGATAAACTTTTTCCTTAGCATTCATTCTGGAAAATAGTGCATCTTGAAACTTTTGAGCTTCCAGTGAATCAGGTTTTATTAGTTTGGACGTTTTCATAGCCTCATCTTCCCATAAATCCAAGGTAAAATAAAGTTATCTTAGAGCTTCTGCAACAGCTGCAAGGCAATACTGATTATTTTTGATGAGTTCGGCTTTAATTTCCTTAATTCTTTTCTCATATTCTTCTTTGGGGTGCGGCTTGTTTAAGATGTAGTATTGTTTGTTCTTTAAATAAGCGCAGCCAAAACAATCTTTGCAAGAATCGAGCCCAAAACCAAAAGCACAGTTCGTACAACGATCTGATTCGATCAAAAAATCACAATTGTAGCAGTAGCCCAAACTAAAACTGTCGAAGCAAAGTTCGCAGCCAGAAGCGTCCTGCATATCGCAACAGTCTTTGTCGGGTGAATTAAAATTTCCGGCATTATAATAAATGCAGTTTTCCATGTTATTGATGTCGAAACAATTTATGCAGTTTTTTGAGTTATAAATATAATCCCCCACACAGTCTTCTGATTTTGAATGATGCAAATTTTGTCGTGGAGTTTTGAGAGTTAGCCCTTTAAATTTCTCGCGATCGAATTTGATACTTTTGATTTGATCTTTGTACTCTTCTTCGCTAAATTGTTCATTGTAAATCATGAATTTTTTGTGTTTGAGGCCAACGCAGCCGAAGCAGTCGTTGCATGCATTACAGTCGAAACATCTGGTTAGGTGGTGGCTGTCGCCACAATCGATGCACCAATTGCAGTCATAGCATCGCTCAATATTTAGGCACTCATAACAAAGTTCAGACCAACGGGCGAAGCTGCAGTCGACGCAGTCTTTAGTCTTCATGCAGTTTTGCAGATAAAAGCCATTTTGCGAGCCACCGAGCTCAAAACAAAGATAACAATTTTTGCAGTTGTAGATGTAATCGCCGTACGGACAATTCTCGACATTATTCGCGTTCACATTCATATGTGGCGATTTTTTAACTAGCTCAGAAAATTCTTTTATAAAATCCATAATCGATGTCATTGCGAGTCATCTCGCATCTTGCGGGAGGCGTGGCAATTTTTCCTGATTCCTAATTCGTTATTCATTATTCCTGAACTACTGCATCTGTTCGCGATAGCACTTCTGGCAATAAATTATATACGGTGAGTTAGGAGTGTAAGTTGTAAGTATTTCTTGTTTGCAATGCTTACAAGTTGATTTATAAAGTTTGCGTGGATTTTTAAACGATAGTCTAATCGCCTGACGACAATCTGGGCATCGTGTCGGAAGGGGCAGTTCCTTCTTTTTGTAAAATGCCTCTTCCTGGGCAATAACCAAAAAGTCCTTTTTACACTCTTCGCATCTTATCTTTGTATCGATCATAACTTTCGCCAATAAATTACTTCAACCGTTTTATCTTTTTATTTGCCGGTAAAAAATTCTCATCAGTTACAATACCTTTCCCCGTTCGCTCTTCTAGCGCGATACGTGCATCTTTAGCAATTTTGCCGCCTTTTTTCGCGGGAATTTTATTCTCTTCTAGCCCTTCGGTTTTATCGGTTTCAGCAATTCGTCTGGTAGAAAGCTCTGCAAGTGCAGTAAAAATCAACTCTTCTTCACTCATATGATCTCGCAGATTTTGTGTTTTTAACCCTTTTAAATTCTTGTGATCCTTTACGGATAGATCACTCCATTCTTGATGAATAATATTTGTTAATATTGCGAATTCTTCGCCATGTTTAACTTCATGATCAGACCAATAGTCGGTGAGCTTATTTCTGGTTTCTTGTCCCATCATTCTCTGCTGGATCCACTTTTTGCTTCTGCCTTGCTTTTGCCAATATTCTCGTGAACGATTCAAAGCTTTCTCTGGGTCAGTCATCTCCTGCATTCGCTCATATCCAATTTTTGCAAGCCATAATTTAATTGCTTCAGCTTTTTTCGATGGGACAGACTGAATCAGGCGAAGAATCGTCTCCACATTTGCCACATCAGTTTCACGCATCTTGCCGTCTTGGGCTAACATTTTCAACTGGTCACATTTTGTGACCACTTCACTTCCCTCATTTTTCAGACGATTTTTCAGCGTTGTCCAATAACTTTTAGCTTTTTTAAAATCTGTTTGCTCTATCAATGCCGCAATAATATCAATTATTGAAAAATACCATGTTTCACCTTTTTCGTCGTAATGTCGACGAATTTTAAAGCTTTCGAATATTGCCAGTGAATTTTGTGTTTTTTTCATATTACTTCCTTCTGATAACATTCTTCACAATAAACTTTTTCTGGGCGGTCGGGGGCGTAGGTGGTTTCAAATTCGTTGGTGCAGCTTCCGTTCATGCATTTGCGGTGATATAAATCCATTTTGTTTAATAACTTCAGCCGTTCGCTATTTCTCTGATCCGGGTGTTTTGTGGGCAGCTGGATGTTCCTTTCTATATACTGAGCGAGTTCTCTCGCGGTTATCTTAAATGGTCTTTTTGTTATAGCGCACTTGACTATTCCATCGAGACATTTTTTAATCTCTTGTTCGGCTTCTTTATTATATTTTATATTGTAGTTGTTCAAATCCTTTATGTGATACTCTTCACCCTTGAATTCTCTTGAGGCACTTTCGCTCCAATTTACACCACAGGACTTTGCTTCGTTCTTATCAAGTCTAAAAAACTCATTTGCAAAGCTTTCATTATATGCGAATGGTGATAGCGATATAGGAAAAAACTCTCCCCATTCCTTTGGCTCCTTCATTTGCTCGATGATTCTTGGCAAAATCTCCTCATAGTCTTTTTTTGAATATTGTTTATTCAGAATGCAGTACTCCTTGTGATTCAGACCGATGCAGCCAAATAGATTATTACTGTTGTAGCACATGTAACAATAGTATGAATTTCTAAGCTTAAAGCATGACGACGAAAAAGCTGTAGAAAAAAGGCCAGGTGATGATCCGGAATAATACACCAATTCTCCTCTTCCGACTGCTAGCCCGTCCATTACATCATTAATTTTGTTTAGTAAAAATGCATTTTTAGCATTTTCAGAGGCGTTTGAATAATATACATTTTCAACATTTTTACACCGGATTAGAATGTCGCCCGTGCATTTACCTTCGCAAAATATCCTATTTGCATATTTGAAGATAAAATTTAGCCGGTGTTTGGCAAACTCTTTTTTGGCTTTTTCCGATCCTTTCTCCGAATCCAGATATTCCCGTATTTTTGTAATATATTCATCTTTTGGGAGCTCTTCGTTAAAGAAGAAATATTTTTTGTATCTTAGATTTATGCTACCAAAGCAATTTTCACAACCAATGCAATCTTCGCAAAAATAGCAATCTCGGCAAACATTACAGTTGAACAATCCCTGGCTACCGTAACAGCTTATGCAAAATGTACAGTCGTGTAAGTTCTCGCTGTTTGTGATGCCGAGGCAGTCTATACAATCTCTGCAAAAAGCTGCATATGTGCAATAATAACATTCGTCGTTAGTGTTTCCTCCTACGCACAAATAACAATTGTTGTCGTCTGTCTCCTGATTCACAAATTCACAGTTTTCATTATTTGTAGAGAACAGCGATAATAATTTCGTTGTTTTTAATAATTGCGCAAATTGTTTAAAAAATGTTGATTTAAAGTCGAACCCTATTCCTTGATGGGTTGCATCCCATTTGTCTGACCAAAAGCAATCTCTGCAGAGTACATTAAATTTTTTGTCTTCCGAATAAACGGATATAATATCATTTTTACATAATGCGCATTTTAATTTATGCAAGGATCTTTCGTTCCTCCAGGCCATTAAGGTCGTCATCTTGCAGCTTGGGCAAAGTGAAGATGGAGTAATGGTCAGTTTTTCGTCTTCAAAAGGAGAAAGTTTTTTTAAAAATTCGACGTCTGTCGCATCTATCGCGAAGGGCTTACCGCACTGTTTGCATTGTCTATTTTGATTCATGGCTCCTGCTTTTGTTCTTGAGATGTGAGATGAAAAGCATGAGACTAAAAGCTCTCATCTTCAATTTCATTGTCAGCCTTCTAAAAATGATTCTAAGGTTTCTTATAATATCTCCTTTCGATAACAACTTTCACCCATTCGACTCGTTTTCGCTCGCTCAGGATAAATCATGCTCTTCATATTAACTCCTTTTGGTAACATGATTCACAATAAACTTTTTCCGGCCGGTCAGAAGCATAGCTTGTGTGTATTTCTTTTCGACAACTATCGCATTTGTGCAAAAATAATTTTCTCGGATTTCTAAATTTCATCCTTTCCTTGTGGCGTTCAAAATAACCAATACGCGGGATAGGGATATTATTTTTTATATAGAAAGCGAGTTCTTGAGGGATGATTTTGAATGGCTTACCGGATCTCACACACTTCAACACACCACTTAAAAGCTTCTCCCTAACGCCTTTATTATTATATTCGGATATGTTGTCTTTTGGATTGTAAAAATCTCCTTCAAAATGCATGCCGTAATCTTTGTCGTTCCAAGAAAATCCCATTTTAGCTGCCTCGCCTTTCGTCTTTGGCCAATAGTCATTGGCGATAGACTCATTATAAGAAAACGGACACATTTCAGGGGGTAAAAATTTACCCCAATCATCATCTTTTATCATCGAATCTATAATCTCAGGAACTATTTTGCCATACTCTTCTTGGGAATATTCTTTGTTCAAAATGACATGATCGGCGTGTTTCGTGCTAACGCAACCAAAAATTGAATTATTGTCGTTAAAACAATTGATTGAGTAATAGGCGTCTTTACCATCATACACGAGCAGCGAAAATGCCGAATTCCAGATTGGATAACAGCTTGATGTTTCATAATTCAGCTCTCCACCGGGAGTATGATCACAGTCCATACAATCTGCCGATGGCGCACCCATCGAGTCATACATTCTCCTGCAATTTTCGGCCCTTAAAACCTCAAAACATTCAGAGCAGTTTTTACACTCTGTTAAATGATCTCCCGTACAATCTTCGCACTTGTAGTTTCTATTTTCGCGATGGATGCTGTTTGTAATCAGTTCGGTAAACTCATCGTAGAGTTCATCCGTCTTCAAGCGCGACCCGTTCCACTCCTCGTTCAATTTAGTAAAATATTCTTTCTCGGCTAACTGTTTATTTTGAAAAACATAACTTGTATTTCTTAAATTCGAGCTCATAAAGCAATCTGTGCAATCTACACAGTCGTATAAAAATGCGCAGTTACTGCAATTTCTACATTCATGCAAATATTTAGAGCTATAGCAATTGTCACAGAAAATAGTTTCATAGCAGTTTTCGCTGTTTGAAGTAAATAAAGTGTCAACAGCATCACGACAGTCAACAACCTTGCGGCCATATAGGCAATCCTCGCCCCGACCCGAAAACATCATATAACAATTTTTGGAGTCAACTGCATTTGAACAGAAATCGCAATTTTGAGAATTCGTGACGGTCATTCCTGGCTGGGGCACTTTCAGATAAAGTTCTTTCACTTGATTCAAGAAACGTTTATTTGGGTCGTAATCAAGCGCATAATCTCTCCAATCCCATTTATCAGACCACCAACATTTCAGACAGTAAACGGTGTGAGGATTATCCGGACTGAACATCGAGAGAAATTCATTCGAGCATAGATCGCATTTCCTTTTGTATAAATGTGTTTCGTTACGCCAAATCATCCGTCTGATATGCCGGCATTCTTCACAAAATTTGTTTGACGCAATATTAATTTTTCTGCCATCAAAAGTTGGTGAAATCCTTTTTAGAAACTCCAGGGTCTCATTATCAACACTAAATTGCTCACCACATTGCTTGCACTTTTTTTGCTCACTCATAAAACCGCTTTCTGGCAGCAAGATTCGCCCCGAAGGGGCCCCTTTGGGGCAATAAACTTTCTCATATAATTTCTTTCTGATAACATGTCTCACAAAATATCCGTTCGGGTCTATCAGGTGCGTAGGTTGTCTCGAATTCATTCTCGCAACCTTCGTTCATGCATTTACGGTGATAAAGCTGGCGTGGATTGCGTTTAGCGATTCTATCAAGATACCGTGTTTCATAATGTTTTTGCGGGACGGGTAGGCCATTTTGAATATAGAAAGCCAATTCGAGTGGGTTGATTTTATACGGCTTGCCAGACATTTCGCATTTTAATACACCCGCAAGCAAGTGATTAACTTCTGCTTGCTCGTCATAGGCTTTAATGTCTGGATTTGCCTCAATAAATTCGCCATCATATTCAAACTGTTCCTTGTCTTGCCATTTCAGCCCACGAGCAGTAGCCTCATCTTTTTTTAGTGGAAAATAGTCAAAGGCTAGAGTTCTGTTGTATGCAAACGGCGACAGCTCAGCAGGGAGGTTTTCTCCCCACTCGCCTATGGATGACATGTGTCCGATAATCTTCGCGACCATTTTTTCATATTCATCCTTTGAGTATTGTTTGTTTAAAATACAGTACTGTGCATTCTTTAAGCCTATGCATCCAAAACAGTTATTTACTTGCGGAAAACAGCTGTCGCAATAATATAGACCAAAAACATTCTGCCTACAGTTTGAGATGAATGCACTATTTTTAGTTGAATAACCACAGCCCATCGCTTCATAAACCAGCTCGCAGTCTCTTCCAGTCATAGAGAAATCGAAGCAGTCTTTGGCTCCCAGTGTCATCTCGTAACAATAACTGCAATCCTCTAATGCTTTAGAATCGTAACACTGTTTGGCGTTCTTTGATTCGACTAAGTGATCGCCAGTACAGTTGTCACAGTTGAGAAGATGGGCATGCTTATGCGGAATCTGAAGTCTGATCTTTTCCGACCGCTTCTTGTACTTCTCCGTTTCCGAATAACCGAAACTAACTTCTTTCATAAACTGTCGCCACTTTTCCTGTGTTACTTGCTTGTTAAAAATGCAATATTGTTTTTGCTGCAAACTATGGCAACCGAAACAATTTTTGCATCCTCTGAGGTCACTCGAGAAGTAGCACTCTGCGCAGTTCGAACAATCCTGACAATAAAAGCATTTATAGTTCTGAAAGGCATTTATGTTTTCGTAGCATAATTCCGACTTGTTTGTTCTCAGGCAATCGCAACAGTCCTTACTATCATGGATGCCTCTTGAATAAAAACAGTTTTCACAGTCTGTTCCTTGGGTTACCAAATAGCAATTTTTCATTCCAATGACCGCATTGGTGTAGTCCGAATTGAAACTCACAGTAGGATCGATAAAAGCGTGAAAGCGTGGGACTTTGTCAGATAATTCCTTAAACTGTTCAAAAAAGGATCGATTAAAATCAAAATCTTGGCCATAATCAAGCGGGTTCCATTTATCCGAAAACCATTCAGTAATGTAATAAACGGGAAAAGGAACATCTGACGGATACATCGATAACACTTCCTTGCCTGAAAGGTCACACTTTCTTTTATAAAGGTTGCGCTCGTTTCGAAAACAAATTCTTCTTTGCCACCGACAAGAGGGGCAAAGAGTGGGGGAGGGTATTAAAAATTGCTTGCCATCAAAAGTAGGGGAGAGCTTTTTTAGGAATTCTAAGTCCCAATCAGCAACCTCAAAGTTCTTTTGGCATTGTTTGCAGGATTTGTTCATCCTAATATATCGCTTTCTCGTAGCATTCTTCGCAAAAAACTTTTAATTCTCTATTTGCGATTGTTGTCTGAATCTCTTTCTGGCAATTACTACACTTGGTTGCCTGCAGTGTCATTGGATTTTTAGCTTTTTGTCGAGCATTGTATCTGCAGTCGGGGCAATGGTGGGGGAGCGGCAATTTTTCTTTTAAATAAAACGCCAACTCAAGTGGATTGATTTTAAAATTCTTCCCGCATGGCTTGCCTTCGTGTGCGAGACAGCCCTCGGTACATTCGCAGGCCAAAATTTCATTTAGCACACTTTGGCTTATATCTTTTACATTGTTTGGGATCACATAGGTTTGAGGCAAATATTCTTTTTTATCAACCTCTTGCCATCTGAGTTCTCGAGCGACCACTTCATCTTTCGTGAGCGCAAAGAAGTCATTTGCGATTGTATCGTTGTAGGCCCATGGAGAGAATTTGCTTGGGAAAAACTCGCCGTATTCGCCATCAGTGATCATTTTACCAATTATCTTTTCTAACAAATTGTAATATTCTTGCTCGCTATATTGCTTGTTCAATATACAGAACTCTTTGTGATTTAGGCCGATGCAGCCAAACAGGTTTTTGCTTGAGCGACAAAAGTGAGAGTAGCTAACATTTCTTGACTCAGTTACCCTTAAGCAAAAGTTAACGTTGTACGATGCGGCTACAGCGGTTGTTTCGTATATTAGTTCGCTATCACGTCCGCCACTGTAGGAATCCATTGAGTTTTTATAACGCATTACATCCCACAAATGCATGGAATCCTCGGAAAATTTTAATCCAAAACAAGACTGACAATTTTTGCAATCGACTATATTGTCGCCAGTGCATCCCTCGCTGTTTACAATTGTTAAGTTTCTATAGATTGCTCGATCTTTTATTTCTTTAAAGAAGTTTAAGCCTTTTTGGATTAACTCGTACGAACCAGAATCAAATTCGGCCAGCTTTTTCTCATACTCTTCGCGGGTGAGCTGCTTGTTTAAAAAATAATATTGCTTGTTTCTCAGGTTGCTACAGAGGAAACAGTCGGTACAACTTCGGCAGTCAAAAAGAAAGGCGCTGTTTGTACAGTTGATTGAAAATTCGCAGAATTTGCATGAGTTGCAATTGACGCATTCGAGACAGTTGTAAAGAAGCTCGCTATCGACTACCTGCATGCAGTCAACGCACTCGCGTGAGTGATTGCCACGATAAGTGTAGAGGCAATTCTGACAACTGTGGGTTCTTGAGCAGAGATAGCAGTTAGAGCAGTCGCCAACGTCGTTGTTGAAATCAGAGTTTTCCGATTTTTCTACGCGCAGCGCGGGAAGTGGCATACTCAGCTCAAGTTCGTGAAACTGCTCGAAAAATCCTCTCGATAGATCGTAACTTTTGCCAAACTTCATTGGGTCAAATTCGTCGCTCCACCAGTAATCCTTGTCGCAAACCTTGAATGGCGTATCTTCGGGAAAGGTGGCGAAGATATCTTTGCCTGTTACGTCACACTTTCTCTTGTAAAGCTTTCTTTCATTACGATAACTCATCCTTCTCATTTGTCTGCATTCTGGACAAAATGTTGGTTCGGGAATAGTAATCTTTTTGCCGTTTATTTCAGGGCTAATCTTTTCAAGAAAATCATTTTCTTCTTGGGATATCTCAAATTGTTTTTGACAGTTCTTGCAGGCTTTGTTTTCGGCCATTACTTAACCTCTTTCTGGTAGCATGACTCGCAATATACTCGCTCTGATCTGTCCGGTGCGTACGTAGTCTCAAATTCATTTGTGCAGCCATCATGCATGCATTTTCGGTGATAGAGCTTGTGTGGATTTCTCCAGTCAAATCTATGCTGAAACCTAACATCGTAGTGCTTACGTGGAATTGGGATGCCCTGATTTATATAGAAGACTAGCTCCTGCGGAATTATCTTAAAGGGCTTTCCAGACTTTTCGCATTTCAATATTCCACCAAGCAGCTTTTCTTTCTCGGCGTTGTCTGAATATTCCTTGATATCATCTTTGGGCTCATATACTTCGCCTTTATACTCAGATGCGAAATCTTCATCTTGCCACTTGAAGCCAGCGGCTAGTGCCTGTTCTTTCGTCTTTGGAAAATATAAATGAGATAAAGTTTCGTTATAGGCGAAAGGACAAAGTTCAGCCGGATAGAATTCGCCCCACTCTCCATTTTTCTGCATATGAGTGATTATCTTGCCGGTCAACTTTTCGTAGTCCTCTTTGGAATATTGTTTATTAAATACGCAATATTGCTTGCCTTTTAATCCAACGCACCCAAAGCAGTCGTGACTGTTTTGGCAATTCTCGCAGTAAGTCATATTTGAGCAATAAAGCACACCGCTGCAGAACAAATAGTTGCTTCCAAATGCCGTATGTTGAGATTCTAGTACCCACTCAAAGCCGCCACCCATGGAGTCCCAGACGTATTTGGAGCCACCAGCAGCTCCACCCATTGAGAATCTAGCATTCTCCATTCTGATACAAGCGAACGATTTTTTAACATTTTTGCACTCTAGGAGATCGTCACCTTCGCAGTCCTCGCAGTTGATTTTGGTAGCGTATTTTACCACCTGCTTTTTCTTGAAATCTTCAAATTCAGCTTTCAACTGCTCGATCTCTTTAAATGATCCAAGATTTATTTCAGAAATTTTCTTCTCATATTCGTCTTTTGTGAGCTGCTCATTGCGAAAGCAGTATTCTTTATGGTTCATATTGCTACACATAAAACAGTTAGAGCAACCCGTTAGATCAACGCTAAAATAACAATCACGGCAATTATTTATCCTAAGAGAGTATCTGCATCCGTAGTTACCGTTTGAAGTTACGATTTCATAACAGTTTTCATTGTGGTCAATGAACGAACAGTCAACGCAATTCTTGCTTGCATATATCCAGTAAGAATAAATTGAATCTTCAGTTCCGTTATAAGCGACTACACACATGTAGCAATTTCGGCTTTCCGACGTGTAATTGACGAAGTCACAATTTTCTGTTTTTGTATTGCGTAACGACATGACAGGCACATCCAAGAGCAGATTTTTGAACTGTTCAAAAAATGGTTTTGAAAAATCAAAATCCCTCCCGTAGCTCGTGGCATCCCAGTCATCAGCCCACCACTCATCAACTGAATAGACCTTATAGTCTGTTTTGTTTGGGGAATATATTGAGACCATCTCTTTGCCTGATTTGTCGGACTTTCTTTTATACAGCGATCTCTCGTTGCGCCAAATGTAACGTCTAATCGCTCGACAATCTGGACATAAAGTTGGTGACGGAATTGCGAATTGTTGCCCATCGAATGTCGGTGAGATATTTTCGTAGAATTTAATATCTTCATCTTCTACGACGAATTCTTTTTCACATTGCTTACAGTTTTTATTCTCAGCCATCACACAACCTCTTTCTGACCCCAGTATAACAGCTTACTGAACTTACAGAATTGCATTCTGTCACGTCGTGCGCTGTATACGGGGCAAGTAATAATTTTTTTCACACTACCTCCTTTTGGTAGCAAGATTCACAATATACTTTTTCTGTCCGATCAGGAGCATAAGTCGTTTCAAATTCATTTGTGCATGTGTCGTTCATGCATTTTCGATGATAAAGTCTGGGTGCATTGCGTAGGGATAATCTCTCAAGATGGCGCTGGTCTGGGTGTTTGCGGGGAATCGGAATATTTTGATTGATGTAAAATGCCAGTTCTTGTCCTTGGATTTTGTATGGGCGTTGAGTCATTTCGCAAACCAGAACTTTCTCCAGAATATCTTGTTTTACATCCTTAATGTTATCTTCGATTATATAACCGGAACTCGGCACTAGATTGTCGTCCTTATCTCTCCAGATCCAGCTATTCGCAATAATTTCCTCTTTCGCGGTCGGGAAGTACTCATTGGCGACGGTTTCATTGTAGCCAAACTCGGAAATATTAAGTGGAAAAAATTCGCCCCATTCTCCAGCTTGCTTCATATACTCAACGATTTTTGGGACAAGCTGCTCGTACTCTTCCTTGCTGTATTGCTTATTCAAAATACAGTATTCGGCTCGTTTCATATTTGAGCAGCCAAAGCAGTTTTTGCAGTATTGGCAAAAACTTAAATACAATGAGTCTGAGCAATGCCATGAGGCGTTGCAGAATTTAATATTGTAAGGCCAGCCAGAGCCAATTATTTCATAATTTAATTCGGCTCCTTCGCCGCCAGAAGAACAGTCGTTCATACTGTCTTTGCCTCGCTCGGGATCTATCATGTATCGGCAGTTTTCGGAGTTTTTTGCCCCGAAACTATATTTCACATTCTTGCAATTTTCGAGATAATCTCCAGTACAGTTTTCGCACTTTATATTGTTTGCAAATCTATGAATGCAATTTTTGGTAACTTCTTTAAACTTTTCTTTATATTTCTGATTCTTTAAGTATGAGCCAAAATCGAATTCTTTCATCTTCTCCTGATATTCTTCTTTGGAATAAGGCTTATTTTCAATATGATATTGTTTGTTTCGCAAATTTGTACAAAATAAACAGTCTTGACAGCTATGCAAATCATAACAATACCGACAATTTGATAGGTTTGTTGACCCAATACAATACGTACAATTCGTTACATTGTCGCAATCTAAACATTCATACGAGTAATTACTTTTTCGCGTGAAAGTGCAGTCAGTTAAATTATTTGAATTGTAAACGGATCGGCAGTAAAGCACTGACTCATTCCACCCCAAGTCAAAAGACATATAGCTATCCTTGTTGTCTTGAGCTCTATTTATGTAATCACTATTTTCAGGATTGTTGTTTAAAAGTGCAATCTTCGGTGTTTTCAAATTGAGCTCGTCAAATTGTTTGAAGAATGATTTTGTGAAGTCGAAGTCCTGGGCATATGATTTATCGTCCCAGCTATCTCCCCACCACTCCTCAGCGCTATAGACTGGATATTTCGAACCAGCTGGATACATAGAGACGATATTATTGTCTGATAAATCGCTCTTTCGATTATATAATGATCTTTCGTTTCGCCAGCCAAGACGTCTTTTAGCCCTACACGAAAAGCATTGTGTCGGCGCGGGAATGTCCAGTTTTATCCCTCCGACGGTTGGAGAAAGTTTTTCGATTAACGCTAACTCCTCGTCATCGACTACGAAATCTTTTTTGCATTGTTTGCAGTTGATTGTTTGGCTCATAACGCAACCTTTTGATAACACTTCTCACAGTAAACCTTTTCTGGTCTCTCTGGAGAATATGTAGTTTTAAATTTAACATCACATCTTCCAGTATGATCATGTCCAGCGACATCACAGTCGCATTGTCGCTCGTAGAGTTTTCGGGGATTACGTAATTTAAATAACTCCATAAATCTTTCGTGCGGATGAATAGTCGGAACTGGAATCTGATTTTTCATATAAAATGCAATTTCTTGAGGGATAATTCTAAAAGGTTTTCCTGACTTTTCGCACTTAATTACACCTTTTAATAGTGCCTGTACTTCGTCGTTGGAATTTATATATTCGTTTATATCGTCTTTTGGCTCGTATGATTCACCGTCATACTTTGTTTCATAATCATTTTCTTGCCAGTAAGCGCCAATGTTGGCCGCGTCCTCTTTGCTTTTAGGGAAATAGTCCATCGCAACGGTTTCGTTATACGCGAAAGTCGACATTGAAGAGGGCAGGAATTCTCCCCACTCGCTGTCTTGTTTCATTTTCTCAATAATTTTTGTCACCAAAGATTCGTATTCTTCTTTTGTATATTGTTTGTTTAAAATGCAGTATTCCTTGTGCTTTATTGCGATACATCCAAAACAGTTCTTGCAGGTTTCGCAGAAATTACAGTAATAATTATCGCTTCCGTGCGGCATAAAAGCAGAAAAGACATTCTTATATCCCGACACGCTAGTACCTTCATATAGTAGTTCGCCTTCGACGATGTAGTTGATATCTCGACAGTCTTTGCCCTGATCGTCGCAATTAACCACACTCATACAGTTTTGGCTATTAAATACGTTAAAGCAGTCGTGGCAGTTATTTGATTCGATAACGTAATCGCCGGTGCAGTTTTCGGATTTGATATTGCTATTCTCTTTGTGAATTGCACCAAGCTTCAGCCGGTCAAACTTTTCCTTTAATTTGTCGGTTTCTGATCGATTGCCAGTTTTAAATTCCTTAATTTTTTCCAGATACTCTTCCTTAGAGTATTGCTGATTTTCTATGCAAAACTCTTTGTTTTTGAGCCCCGAGCACAAGAAGATATTGTGGCAGCCCGCGCAATCGAAGCTGAAGTGTGCGTCAGAGCAGTCCTTACAGTGCTCGAGGAATGTGCAGTTGTTTGAATTAGCGGTATCGAAACAGCTGTAGCAAAATTCGCATTTTCTAACATCAAAGCAATCGATGCAGTCTTTAAGTGAAAAAGCTTCGTTTGAGTAGTAGCATCTTTCCGAGTAGCCCATATTAAAGCACATATATGAATCTGACGAATGCCATGTCTGGTTGCAGAAATCGCAGTTTTCATTGAAAACAGCATTATTTGCTTGTCTTGGAACATTTATTAATAACTCATTGAATTGGTCAAAGAATGTTTTGTTTGGATTATAGTCTTGTCCAAAACTCATCGGATCCCAGCCATCAGAATTCCATGCTTTGTTTGAATACACTTTATAAGGCTTATCGGGAGAATAGACGCTTACGATATCTTCGCTGGTTAAATCGCATTTTCTTTTGTAGAGATGCCTTTCATTTCTGTGCGTATATCGTCTTATCTGTCGACATTCGTGACAAAGTGATGGGGGAGAGACCAAAACGAGCTCTCCATTTAAAGTGGGGGAGATGCGTTTTAGAAAATCTAAGTCATCATCCGTGATGACGAATTGTGCTTCGCACTGATTACAGGTTTTGTTTTCCAATATAAACTCCTCGATTTGTTTGTGTCTAGACTATCAATTTGATCAAGTAAAATACAGGGCTATTCGGCCTTTATACTTGAAAAAATATGCTCTTCCACGTCAGTGTATGATTCGTTGCAGTACGAATAGATCTCATAAATCATTCCTTTGTTCTCGAAGATAAGGTCGGTATCGCCACACATACCGCCAAGTTCTACCAAGTAGCCATCATAAGGACCGATTTTTCTTTCAGAAGAAGAAATAATGAGATTCTCATCACGAATTTGCTGGTCATTTATATAACTCTTTAGACTGGAAGCGCTACTGCTGTATTTATGCTCGGATTTAAATTGATTGAATGAATCATAGCGTATTGTGACGAAATCGGATGAATATCCTTCGCAGCTATATATACCCGCTTTACAAAGCCGTCCCGCAATCAAGCTATAAGGACTAAAAAAAGCAGAATGACCATTTTCGTCCTGTTTGATCTGCCAATCATCTGGCAAATCAAATTGAAGACCTGATTTCTCATCGCGATACTCTATCCAGTTCATTTCATCAATTGCTTTTGCAGCAATCTGGTCTTTGAGGGGTTTGGTAAATTCAATAGTGGATAGGATGTTTTTTTCCTCCATGCTTAAGCCGAAATAGTTCCCCCTATCCTTAAAGGTTAACTTATAGATTTTTCCGTTTGCTTCTGCGTAGTAGTCAAGCTGTTTAATCCAATTTTTATCGGTAGGTATTTCGCCCAATGAGTACATTTTGATTCCAGAAGTCTCTTCTGTCCCCCAATCAACTATCTCTATGCCCGAATTTGAGCTACCTGTTCGATTTTTTACATACCCTGCAAGGTCTGATATTTCATCATTGCCCATAGAGCCGTGATTAGAATTCTTGAGTTCCTCAAGCGACTGATAGATTTTAAGCTGCAAAATTGGCAGAGGTTCTTTTTGGGACTGGGCTAGTTTTTGGGCCTTGGGGCTGATGAAGTAAGTGTCCTGATTAGCTCCGTATTGGGGCAGATCCTCGATCCTAGTCCAGCTATTAGGGTATTTTAGACTAATTCCGTAATCGCTTGAAAAAGTATTGTAGTCTTTAATTTTTCCAACACTAACTTTTAGATACAACAGCAAGCCTACAGCTAGCACAACAAATACTAATACTAGAATGAGAAATGTTTTGCGAAAGTGAATCTTTTTTATGTCTCCCCCCTAATTATTTGCCGGCTTGGCTAAAGAATCGGTGCTGAGAAGTTTTCGTCCTTGAGTTTGTCAAGGATCTCCATTTCCTTGGACTTCTCGCGACTTATCTCGCGCTCTGCATTGGCCCTTGAGATCGAATAATTTTCTCGGGTATTTGCGACAATTTGATCTTTGAAATTCATCGTGGACTGTGGAACGGCCAGTGTTTTAGCCGAAAAAGCTTCCTTAACTTCATCATCAATTGAAAGTTTTAGATAAATTTCCCGAACACCTAAGTTGGTAATATCTTCTGCTTTAAATCTTGGAACAAATTCTTTTTCTAGCATGACTGCGTCTTCTGGTCCAAGTCGGAAAGAGAGTATTGATCCGACGTTACCAAAAACAGTCTTTCTGATTGATTCAGACAACTGCGAAACGTACTGGTGAGCCATCGTAAGCGAGAGTCTGTATTTTCGAGACTCGGACAAGATGTTTGAGAAGGACTCGGTGGCAAAGTTTTGAAACTCGTCGACGAATAGATAGAAAGGTACACGTTCGTTTTCTGGAATATCTGCTCTTGCTAATGCTGTTTGATAAATTCTCGTAATAAGCATCGCTCCGAGCAATGACACATTTTCTTCGCCTAAAATTCCTTTTGGAAGTTTGACCAGCAGGATCTTCTTGTTGTCCATGATGTCTTTAAGTTTGATCTTGTTTTCCTCTTGTCCGACGATGTTTCTAATAAGTCCATTTGATACAAATTGACCAATCTTGTTTAAAATAGGCATGATTGCTTCTGAGTCGAATTTTTCCGACCAGCCTGCAAACTCATTGGTCCAGAAGTTTTTAACCACTTGGTCTTCGATCGATTTGATAATCTCTTGGCGATACTCCCTATCGGTTAGAATAAGAAGGACGGACATAATCGAAGCTTTTGGTGCATCCAAAAGAGCGAGCAGTGTCATACGAAGAACGTGCTCGAGTCTTGGGGTCCAGTTGGCGCCGAAGATCTTTTTGAAAACCTCGATCAGTCCTGTGGCAATTTGCTGGCGGTAGGCTTTGTCGACTTTTTCAATTGGGTTAAAGGAGATCGGGAATTCTTCATCGGCAGGGTTAAAGTAAATAACGTCTTTGACGCGCGATTCTGGAATGAATGGGATGATATTTTCGATCAAGTCTCCGTGAGGATCGATAACGCAGAAGCCATCACCCTTTTCGATGTCATTCTTCATTATCAATTCCATCAATTTGGATTTACCAGATCCAGATTTTCCAATAACGTACATGTGACGAGCTCGGTCACGGCGTTTGATACCGAAGATCTCTCTGATATTTCTGTAGTTTGTTTGTCCAAACAGACAGAGGTCTTCATTCGCGGTATTTTCAGGAGTGGGTAGTCCTAGTGGTGGCTCTGCTTTTGGCGAAAGAATCTTGTAGAGGTTTGGAACCGTATCGGTATTTGGAGGGAGGTTAAAGATTGTGCTGAGTTCTTCTGCGGTTAAATAGAGCGAATTTGGGGTAAAGGTTAATGATTCCAGTTCTGCAAGATCTTGCTCTGAAAACGGCTTAGTCTTATATCTGAATTCATTTAAATCACCCTCTAGCTTCTTGAATGACTGAGCGATCGGCTCGAGCTTGGCGGATGCAAGCTCGAAGCTTGATGAAAAAAGACTGATCCCGACCTCTGTCTGATATAGCGGATTTTTATTTTTTAATAACGCGGCTTGAAGTGCGCGGCTTCTGATTTCGCCAGATGCTTTTTTAGAAAAAATGCTTTCAAGAATGTTAAAGCGATCTTTGAAGCTTTTGACATTAGTTCTTAAGTTGCGCTTAAAAATGAACATCTGCTTGTCATAGTCGACTGGACGAACCTTGACCGAATAATAAAAGCTTTCTTGTGCAGTTAGGGAGTTAAGCTGATTAAAGATATCGGCGAAAAACGAACCCTCTATTTCCTCGTAGCTCATAAACGGATAAAAATCACCGTGCTTGAGGGTTAGATCGGCTCTGGCACCACCTTCGGTCTTGGTTGGGTGAAGGCCACTCTCAATTTCTAGAATTTCAACTTTTTGGAAAACAGAGTAGAGCTGGTTTTCGAGTACGGAATAGTGACGGGGCGAAATTTGGAACCCGAAAAATATTCGCTTATTGACCATATTAAGCGCGAAGGAAAATGGTACGTTTTTTAGAATCTTAGAAAGCGTACGCAAAAACTCTGTAAAAACCTTTGGGTCATACAGTGTTTGTTGTGGCAGTTTTATAACATACTGCTTCAGATGTTCGTTGAATTCGTCTGACATTTACAGTTAAATTATACTACTTTTTCGGCTTGAATATAATAGATTAAAACAGGTATATAATCAATCCACTTCAGCTCCTTGAGAAATGACCTAAATTAAGATAGAATAATCAGGTAATCCGAGATCGTCTAATGGCAGCCAGCCTCTTCGGCTGGTCCGCCGATGAGGCGGAGACAATATACGAGCATTGTTTCTCGGTACGAACAGTATAGGATTTGAGAGATGTATAATCCGAGATCGTCTAATGGCAGGACAGCTGGTTTTGGTCCAGTCAATTGGGGTTCGAATCCCTATCTCGGAACCATCCTTCGTATAGATTACGGATGGCAGGCCAAATATTCCTGCAATAGCAGGAGAAAAGGATTTTATGATTGCATATAAGACAGATAAAAACCTTCCGGCTGATCAGCTTTACGATCTGTATGAGTCTATTGATTGGACCGAAGGAGTACAGGACAAAGAGTCTCATGCGCTTTTAATTCAAAAAGTTTACGAAAATTCTGATATTGTTTTTTCTGCGTGGGAAGATAAAAAAATGATCGGAGTTGTCAGAGCTATTACCGATAAGTTTGCACACGGTATTGTCTATGGACTAGCGGTTAACCCCGATTTTAATACCGACGAAATTGCTAAAGAACTAATTACAAAAACAATTGCAGAATATCCAGAGATTCAGTGGAGTGCTAATGTCGAAGAGTGGGAAGATGGAATTTTTAGGGACTTGGGATTTGATGATTCTAAAAATAAATTTCTCAACAAAGGCAATTGCCCTATCTAGCATCGTAATTGCTAACTATTTCGATTACGGCTTATGAAAACAATTGTAATAGAGGGACTATCGACAAGTGGCAAAACAACTATTGCAAATAAGGTTGCGTCTCTTTGCGAGGGTAAAAACCTCGATTGCAGGATTATTGACGAAAACACGACATTGATGCCGATTTTGCAAAATAGGGATCCGAAGGTCAGCTCCGATCATATTTTGTCGATTTTGAAACAAGCGTACAGCGAAAACCATGATCTTGTAATATTTGATCGATTACACCTAACTTCGATTGCAATTACAGATAGTTCGATTGATGACTTTGATGAAATTGAAGATATTTTAAAAAAGCACGAAACGATTTTGGTATTTCTAGAAATTGACGAAGACAAAATCGAATCCAGAATTTTTGATTCTCTAGAGTATCGTGGCGAGTGGTGGAGAGAGCATTTGGCCAAGAAGGGCGACCGTGCTGATGTAATGAAGCACTATCGTGATTCTCAAAAGAAGTTATTTGTTCAGCTTAAAAGAACAAAGCTCTCAAAAATGATTTTTAATACTACTTCTGAAAAATACGACGACATCGCCAAAGAAGTTTATTGTTCGTTAAACTTTTGAAATCAAAAATTGGCCACTAGTCGACGGTCGTCAATTACTGGCCACAAAACAGCCCCCACTATTGCGGAGACTGTTTTGCAAGTGGCTGTTTAGCAGTTTTCACCGCATGGCTTGGCGAGGTGGTACTCGACAAGTTCTTGTTCCTTAGCAGCTACATGGAGGATTCATCATTTTTACTCCTTCTTTATTAAGATTAAATCTAAGATATAAGAACTTTTGTTGAGAAACTGCTTAGACATATTTACAAAAAGACAAGGACCTCGCGTGGCTTGTGGCCACGAGAGGTCCCCTGTGTTATGCCTTTCGGCTAACGATTAGTGAGCGGGGTGCGTCACAGTGACGGACATCCCTTCTTCGAGCAGACGGTGAAGTTCGCCCTGCCTGAATGCATCCTCGAAGCCGCTTTGGCCACCAATCGCTGGACCTGCGACGAGCAGACAGTTCATAGGACCGGAGTTGGGCCTCAGAACCTTGGTCACGGCCCAGGTGATCCATTGGGGGGCATCCGGATGCTCAGTGTCGTTCACCTTGTTGGCCTCGATCTGCTCGAGTCTGTTTTGTTCGATCCAATCCTCGAGCCGACTTGAGACCATCTTGCGCGATGCGCCAGTCAGGCCGACGAGGTCGAAGACCAGTAGCTGAGCGAACACGAGGCCGTTGCTTTCGTACCCGGTGAAATCACCATGACTGATGGTGAAACCAGCTACTTTCATCTTGCGCCGGATCGACGAGCTCTTGACCCATGACCTTGCGTCCTTCGGGTCAGTGCAATCCACAAGAGGGATTGCCCGACTATGAACGGGTGGACCGGGGTAGATCCCGTCTCGAGTGTGCCATCGTCGCCAACAACATTCTTCGCAAAACGTCATGGGCAGGTGCCGAATCAGCTGTTTGCGCGGTGTGTCTGGCGGAAGTTGCTTAGTGGCAATGCAACTAGCCACCAGCTCCTTGTACAGCTGCTTTTGCTGGTCGTGCGAGAGCTGACCTGCCAGTAGGACAACCACATCAGACGTCTCTCCAGATGAACGGAAGCGGAGAAGCTCGGCGTCCCAATGTCGGTAGCCCCACCATCTTTGGCGATCTGCCCAGTGCTCCTCCCAGCGAAAGCCCTTGAATCGGACATCGCCGTGGTCGAGCCAGTGAGTGAAGTCGTGGATCAGACGCGCGTCGTAATCGGTGTAGGCATCTTCGGGATAGCCGGTCAGTTCCATGTCGCCGACATAGCCACCTCGAATCTTAGCGGACAATCTGACAACACCAATCAGGTGTTTGCCAAACGCCACTGCCACTTTCGTAACAGCGGATGGCGACAAGGGCTCACCGACTGGGTTGAATCGGTCGTGATTCGAGTCGTCCGCGAACTCGAGTCCGGTCGTCAGTTGTCCCCACATGGGGAAACCGGAGTTGCGAAGAGCCTGGAAGCTCGGGTTAAACGCTACGAGTCTTTCCGTGGCCGTCAGCTCAAGACCCTCGAGCTGTTCCAAACCCTCGGGGTAAGGAAAGGGTCTAGTTTTCATGTGCTCACCTAACCTAACGTTGGTGTGTTCCGTGCTCTTTGCACGGGAGCGAGCTCTGCCGATAGCAGAGCAAGAGAAATTTTATCTCTTCAGCGGAAGCTGTCGTTCTGTGGCTTCAGTGTAGAATAGAATTTATTTTTGTCAATAAAAAGTTCTTCAGATCTTGTCTAGCTAGAAACCTCTATAAAACAAAAGAATCTTCAGGGGGAGTGAAGATTCTTTTGCAATTAGTGGGGAGGGGGAGGTCGATCGTTTCTGCAAATCCCTTGTATATATTAATAAATGATTGAGCTGAGAAATTGCTTAATCTGCCATTTTCCAATACATGCATAATTTTTAGTAGAGAGTAGATAAATATTAAAATATCAACAATGCTCATTTTCTAGCATTTTGTCTGATCAGACTAAATGCTAGAGATTCAGGTTGATGTGAATTGTTCATAGAACAGCGCGGATGAGCGGATGAAAATAGTGAAAATATAGATTTTACTGTCGGGTTACCTGCAAACTGGTCTGATCACCCCTTCTTTTATGGCTTGTTTTTTGATCGCTTCGGCGATTTTTTGAGCTATTCCTTTTTCTAGTGGAGTCGGAAGGATCTTGTTTACAGTTGGTTTTTTAACTGCAGATGCCAAGGCTTCAGCCGCGGCAAATTTCATCTTTTCGGTAATCTTGGTCGCTCTAGCGTCGAGTGCTCCGCGAAAAATCCCTGGGAAGGCCAGAACATTATTTACTTGATTGGGATAATCGGACCGTCCAGTGGCTATAATCTTTGCTCCACCTTTTCTGGCTTCAGCTGGATCGATTTCGGGAACTGGGTTGGCCATGGCGAATACGATCGCATCTTTGTTCATGGTTTTAACCATTTCAGCAGTTAAGATATTAGGCGCCGAAAGACCAATAAAAATATCAGCTCCTTTAATTGCTTCTTCGAGAGTCCCCCTCATCTTTGAAGAATTCACCTTGGCGCAGACATGAGTCTTGTGTTCGTCGAGCCCATCTCTCGAGCAAACCAAACCGTCTATATCGATCAGTCGCATTTCAGCCTTATGATTAGTGTATTCCGAAATCATCAATGCAACGGCAGTTCCTGCAGCGCCCAAGCCATTTACGACAATCTTACATTTATCAAGTTTTTTGCCTAATACTTTCATCGCGTTGACTAATCCGGCCAATACAACAACGGCAGTTCCGTGTTGATCATCATGCATGACCGGAATTCCAAGATCCTGCAGTCGCCTTTCAATCTCAAAGCATCGCGGTGCGGAAATGTCTTCTAGATTAATGCCGCCAAATGAAGGCGCGAGAGCTCGACAAACCGCTACGATCTCGTCTGAATCTTGAGTGGCAAGGCAGATTGGGAATGCATCAATACCGGCAAATTCTTTAAATAAAATAGCCTTTCCGGCCATTACCGGATGCGCAGCTTCGGGGCCGATGTTGCCGAGTCCGAGAACGGCTGACCCATCTGATATCACAGCCACGAAGTTTCCACGGATTGTATAGTCCCAGACCTTACAGGAATTTTTGGCAATCTCTCGTGAAACCGCGGCAACACCCGGTGTATAGTAGGTCGCCAGATCCTCAATCGACTCGATCTTAACTTTCGAGAGAATCTCTAGTTTACCCTTTAGCGCTTTGTGTTTTTGAAGTGATTTCTTGTCGTATGGCATTATTTTCCTTTATTGGCTGCAGCAATGAATGAAGCAAATAGTGGGTGAGGAGTTAAGAATCTAGTTTTGAATTCTGGATGAAATTGAACTCCTACGAAGAATGGGTGATTCTTTAGCTCGATTATCTCAACCAAATTTCTTTGTGGGTTAACTCCGGAGATGACTAAGCCTAGCTTCTCAAACTTTTCTCGATAATCGTTGTTAAATTCATATCGATGTCGATGTCGCTCATCGATAGTGAGGGGTGGAGAGTCTGGGGTAGGGTGAGAGTCGGGAGAGTAAGCGGCGTAAGCGATGGTTCCGGGAGTTAGGTCGCATTCGTAAGTCCCAAGTCGCATCGAGCCGCCATATTCTTTCTTTTTAACCTTGTCTTTTTGGTCATCCATAATGTGAATTACTGGGTCCGGAGTCTTTGGGTCTATCTCTTGAGTATTGGCCTTCGGCAACTTTGCAACATTTCTTGCAAATTCAATAGTGGCAATTTGCATGCCGTAGCAGAGTCCGAGATATGGAATTTTATTTTCGCGGCAATATCTAGCGGTCATGACAATTCCCTCAATTCCACGCGAACCAAATCCACCAGGTACGATAATCCCGTCAAAATCCTTGAGCATCTTGATCTTGTTCGGATCTTTTTCGAAAATTTCACTATTTACCCAGCTAAATTTCGGCTTAGCATCTTGATGCCATGAGGCAATTTTAACTGACTCGATTACCGATATGTAGGAATCGCTCAATGTGAAGTCGCCAGTTCCAAAGTATTTGCCGACAATCGCAATTTTTAATTCTTTCTTTGCATTCTGGGCTTTTTTAACTACCGCAGCCCATTGTGCAAGCGAACCGTTTTTTGGCTTGACGTGTAGCTTTTTAAGAATTTTCTCGGCAAATTTTTGCTTATCAAACTCCAGCGGCACTTCATAGATTGATGCAAGATCAGGAGCAGAGATTGCATTTTCTGCATCAATGGCGCAGAAGGTCGCCAATTTTTCTCGCCTTGGTTTATCGATTTCTCGTTCAGACCGGCAAACGATAAAGTCGGCCTGTATGCCTGCGGAGTTTAGTGTTCGAGCTGCATATTGAGTCGGCTTAGTTTTCATCTCGCCGACAGTGCCAGGAATTGGTAAGTAACTAACCAAGACAAACGTAACATCATTTGGATGTTTCTGCTTCATCATTCTGGCAGCTTCTAAGAATAGAATGTTTTGGTATTCGCCAACGGTTCCACCGATCTCTACAATAGTGATATCCGATTTTGTCTTTTTGGCAGCATTCTCAATTCGATCGATTATTTCCTGTGGAATATGTGGTACAACTTCAACGCAGCGACCGCCGTATTCCAAATTTCTCTCGCGGTTGATGACAGTTTGGTAGACCCGTCCTGTCGTCATGTAGTTATCGGAGGTTATGTTTTGATCTAAAAATCGCTCATAGTTGCCGATATCTTGATCGGTCTCGTCCTTGTCGTTGGTGACGAAAACTTCACCATGTTCAACGGGATTCATCGTTCCAGCGTCTACGTTTATATAAGGGTCAGCTTTAACTGCTGTGATCCTAAAGCCCTTAGACTGTAATAAATAACCAATAGATGAGGTGACAACGCCTTTACCAACCGAAGACATTACTCCGCCAACCACGAAGACATACTTTTTCATTCCCCAACTCCTTTCGAGTTCAAAAACTCTACGGCCGAGTTTTTTTTAACATAAAGACTGTAAAATAAATCCTTTGGTTTGTCAAAAAAGAAAAAGTTTATCAAGTTCATAAAGTTATAAAGTTTGTAAAGTTCGAAATATATTTTCATCAATATAGACGCTATAGCGTCGTTGGTGAAGAAAAATGATTGATATAATTATAGGAATATTAAAGAAGTAGGGGCGGCCAGGCAATGGCCGCCCCCATTCGAGTCGTTGCCGCTTACTCAGCGGCCCAGTTCTCATCACCGGTAGCGTGCACCATCAGCGCGTCAATGGACATGATCGCGAGATCGCACCGGTGGAAGGAGCCCTCCCAGTGATTGTAGCTAGTGTCGTGGTTGCGTAGCGTATACCACTCTTCTTTGGGGTTTTCCGCGATGTACTGGGAGAAATCGCGAAATGCGTTGCGGTACTTCTCCTCGAGCCTGGGAAGGTGCTCGACGCAGATCGCGCGAAGCAGACGAGCGATTACGACAGGGTCGTATTGTGGCGGAGCGTTGTGATCCATCCACTTAACGCCGTCGTGGCAGGCGAGGATCATGCTTGCCATCTCGAGGACGAACCTTCGTTCAGTGCGCGTTGTTGTTGCGAGCCCGAGGCGACAAACACTGTTGCCCTCCCCGCGCAGGAGGTAGAGGTCTTGCTGGCCATCGGCTTTTGCGAGCAGGACGACGTCCTCGCGCGAGAAGCTGTCGAACGGGCGATTGCTCGGCGCGTACTGAAGAGCCGTGATGCGCTCGCCCCATTCAGCGACCATGTGGCCATAGTCCTTCAGCCATCTAGCAAGCATGATCCAACAGGCTCGATGCTGATCGTCACTTAACTCTATCATTTTGGTTCTCGCTCCCGTTGATATCGGTAGACGTCTTGTCGAGAAGGTATCAAATCGATGATTGAAAGTCTATAATTTCACTTGGTGGATTGATTTTTTAAATTAAAACTGCTAAAGTTAACTGTCATGAAAATGTTACCAATCGTATCAATTGTTGGAAGACCGAATGTCGGGAAGTCGACATTGTTTAATCGTCTGGTAGGGAAGCGCCAAGCGATTGTTTCACGTGAAGCTGGAACGACCAGAGATTCTATTACCGGCGAGGTTTATTGGGGTAATAAAAAATTTCTCTTAGTTGACACTGCCGGGTTGATTTTAGACTTTTACGGATTCAAAGAAGCGGAAATTGAGAAAAAAGCACAGGAGAAAATAGCCGATGCGCTTGAGTCTTCCGATATCGTCCTGTTTGTGGTTGACGTCAAAGAGGGGATTGTCCCCGAAGATGAGGAGGTTGCAAGGTTAATTCGCAAATACAACAAAAATGTCATGGTTGTCGCCAACAAAGCTGACAATCCTGATTTAGAGAAAAAAGCTCAAGAGCTAGAGAAGATGGGTTTTGAAAATATCTTTGCAATATCCTCGCAATCTGGGCGAAGAACGGGTGCATTGCTTGACGTGGTGACGAAAGGCTTCTCGGACGTTACTGAAGTTGATCAAACCAAGAGAATTACTATCATCGGCCGAGCTAATGCCGGAAAATCAACTCTCTTTAATGCATTAATCGGCTCAGACGTCGCAATCGTGTCAGACGTCCCCGGGACAACTAGAGATGCAATTAAATTTAAGATCACCCTTAAAGGTTATGAAAAAGAAGCTGAAATAATTGACACAGCGGGATTTAGAAAGCAGGGCAAAATTGCTCCGGGTGTTGAGAAATTTTCGATCATGCGAGCAATTGAGTCAATTTACAGATCGGATTTAGTTCTTCTGGTTGTTGATTCGGAAGTTGGATTGTCCCGAATCGATGCTCATCTTGCCCAGATGGCTCTCGATAGTCGCAAGAAAATTATTATTGTTTTAAATAAAATTGATAAATTAGCCGACGAATCGACGGATGAAATTGCCAATTTTTATAGATTCAAATTTTTACTCAAACAAAAAATCGTTGGAATATCTGCTAAAGATAAAAAAAACCTGCATCTCTTAGCCCGAGAAATTGCGGAAGTGATCTAATTATAAGTTATAGGTGAAAACGTCTTGATGCCGCTTAGGGGGAATAGTCTGACCCAGACACGGCTTACGACATTGGCTTTTGGAATCGGCCCAAGTTCGCGAGAATCTCTGGAGTGTTCTCTATTATCGCCAAGTACAAAATACTCATTTGCTTTGACAGTAACTTTCAAATTACCCGGCTGAACTAATTCAGTTTTTTTGCCACCTGTTAGATATGGTTCATCGAGTTTTTTGCCATTTACATAAACTAACTTATCTTTGATCTCAATTTCGTCACCGGGAAGGCCAATTAATCTTTTTAGATAATTGACCGATGGATTATCTGGCGGATGAAAAATAACAACTTCACCACGCTTTGGAGTTCCAAGCCTAAATGATACTTTTTCGGTGATTAAATAGTCGCTATTTTGAAAAGTTGGCTCCATCGATTGTCCATCGACAATAAAGGGCTGAATTAAAAAATATCTAATAACAGTTGCTAATACAACAATTATAAAAATAGTTTTAAAGAAGTCAAACACCGTTAAGAGAATTGTTGCGAGCGAACCTGGTTTTTTTTCTTCGTCTTTAGATTCGTCTTCTTCAAAATATTCTAAAACAGACTCTTCATTTTTCATATTTATATTATACCTTAAAATTTTGTTTGTTTGTGGTTTTTAAGGCGAATAATTCAATAAATTATCACCAAGCCTTAATTTACAATAAATGCGTAACGAACAAGCGGGATATTTTCTAATTGTTGAGGATAAATATCAAATGTATAGAAGTTCTGTCTTAACGACATTGTCTTCTTGGACATCGATATCTATCTCCACATTTTCATTATGAGTTCTGTGTCCTGTAAACGTGCCTGGATCATATCTTTGTAAAGTTCCGAATATCCTATATCTTAGGTTTGAATTATCATAATCAACCATTCTAACTTCAGATACTTCAAAAACATCGCCAGTACTAGGTGTGTATTTTTTAGCAATCTCATGAAAAGCAGCACTTACATTATATGGCAGGTCTTTTATATGCAATACGGACCCTGTTTCAATTTTTTCTTCAGCTATTTTTTCACCTGCAGAAATTTTTCTTTTTGAAGCAGGGAATATTCCTAGGGTTTTTTCATGATATGGCTTTTCAACTTCCGCCATCTCTCGAGCAATATTTTTGCTTTCTACCAAACCGTCTTCATTATACATTCCAGTCGGTTTTTCTGGCATGAATCCTCCTTTTCGATTAATGATAAATAAAAGAATTTGTAAAATATGGTTAAATAAGCGTTGGCCTCTATGGGAAGCGAAAACTTGATTTTTCCGAAGTGGTGGGCAGTACTGGATTTGAACCAGTGACCCCTGCGATGTGAACGCAATGCTCTACCGCTGAGCTAACTGCCCAAAAATTTAAAGGGGCAAGACTGTGCCCGGCCTGCCTGCCGGTAAGCGACCGCTGCGACATTAGAAAATATTACCCGTTATCTTGCCCTATATCAATTGAAATGGAAAATTAGTTTGTAAAGCAAGGTGCTTATATAGTAATTGTTTGTCCGTCATTGCGAGTTTTTAGCGAAGCAATCTCTCGATTTCACTCTGGACAGGTTTGGGCAAAAGATTGCTTCGCTTTGCTCGCAATGACACCATGTTCCTGATTTGATTGACATATATACTGAATCCAATAGAATGATTACATGATAGATGAAAAATTTATACAAAGTCAGAAAAAGTTAATTGAGCAAAAAATTACTGAACTCGAAGTCGAAGTTAGCGAGTCAAGAAAATATAAAGACCTCGGTTCAAGTGACGACGATAAGACACAAGAATTTGAGAAATTTGAAGAAGATAATGCTATTGCTCGTGCCGCACAAAAAGAACTAGAAGATCTGAAATGCGCCTTGCAGAGAATCGAAGATGAAAAGTATGGCTATTGCGTAAAATGTGATCAGCCAATCGAGAGAGGCCGTTTAAAGGGCTATCTTGGCGTAATTTACTGCTCGACTCATGCTCGCAAAGTTTAAACTACCACTTTTATTTTGTACTCTAGTTTTAGTTGATCAGCTGATGAAATTTATAGTGCTCAAATATTTCAGCGATATATCGGTTCTAAATTCAGGTGGTGGGTTTAGTATCTCTGTTGGCAATATAAATTTTATATATGTGAGTTTGTTATGTCTCGCAGCATTTATCGTTCTTCTGAGGATATTTAATAAAAGTGCTTTTCAAACCCCGGCATTTGTATTAATTTTAGCAGGTACTCTCTCTAATGTAGCGGATCGTGTTTTTCGCGGCGGAGTGGTCGATTTTATCCATACACCAATATGGCCCACGTTTAATATTGCGGACAGTTGTATTGTAATCGGCGCCGCTCTACTAATAATTAACGAGCTTCGAGCGAAGAGATCGAGTTAGGCCTTAGCCTTTTCGACCAGTTCCTTAAACTTTGCAGCATCTTGTGCGGTAACAGACAATTCTTTTCTGTTAATAGGAATGTTTTTGTCGTTTAGGAGTTTAATAAATCTTGAATATGCAATGCCGTTTGCTTTGCAGGCCGCATTGATTCTGACAATCCAAAGTCTTCTGAAGTCTCGCTTTTTGAGACGTCTTGATCTATAAGCATAGGCCTCAGCCTTCATGACGGCTTGCTTGGCCAGTCTGACGACAGATTTTCTTGTATGTCTAAAACCTTTTGCTTTGCCTAAAAGTTTTTTGTGACTAGCTTTAATTGTGGTTCCGCGTTTTACTCGTGCCATTATTTTATCCTATAAGGTGTTAGTCTTTTTAATCTTTTCGCCTCACATCCGACTACTTCAACTGCAGAGCCAGATGATTTGATTGTTCTTTTGGTTTTTCGCTTCACCAAATGCTGCGCAGTGGTTTTTCTTCGCATTAATTTTCCGGTACCAGTAATTTTTGAAAGCCTTTTGGAGGCGGTTTTACTTGTTTTCAGTTTCGGCATCATTATCCTTAATTTCTTTTCTTTTTATTAATAAAGCGCTAAATCTATTACCCATACGTGTTGGTGATTGTTCGAATTCACCATCGATTACATTCTTAACTTTTTCGATTTGCGATAATGCTTTCTCGTGATAGATGTTCTGTCTACCAGACATTTTCACAGTGACGCGAAGTTTATAACCTTTTTCGATAAACTTTAATCCTTGTTCAACCTTGGTATTAAAGTCATGCTCATCTGTAGTTACAGAAAGTCTAATCTCTTTAATTTCCCCAGCATGGCTTGACTTGTTTTTCTGCTTCTTCTCCTGCTCATACTTAAACTTTCCAAAATCAAGTATTTTGCAAACTGGAGGTTTTGCATTCGGCGAAATCTCAACTAAATCGAGATTCGCCTCCTGCGCCATTCTTCGTGCTTCGTTAGCATTTACCGTTCCGTGTGATACGCCCTCATCATCGATGAGATGAACTTCTGGCACTCGGATAGATTCATTAATCCGGTAAAATACTTTGTTCGAAGAACTTCTAGGGTAACTTATGTATGATCCTTTGACTTTCTTATTTTCTACGTCGAAATTCTATCACGTTTCGTAATAATATTCAAGGCGTTTATCTTTCTGTAAATATTAATCGGTGTTTTTGTGACGACTTCCGAGCCGATATAAACTGGAATTGCTTCAGTTGAAGATATGCGAATAATCTTGCCTTTAAAAATGCTTTGGTCGGAGTCAAATGTTTCTTTTCCCGACAACCAATTTAATGTTGATTTGATAAGTGATTTTTCCTTAAGGAATCGCTCAATTAGAACGTAGAGATTATTGGAAATTTCAACTCGGTCAAATACTCCCTCCACTTTGTAGTGATCGATTTCAACTAGCATTCTTGTCGGTTTACTACATTCAATGCGAGCCGATGAAAGAAAATAAAAATTTGGCTCAATCATGCCGATCGTAAATCTTTCCAATTTTCTAAATTTGATTGTTTCTAGCGCATCTTCGTAAGTTTTAAACCCCCAGCGATCATAAAGGATCGACTCGGGATCAGTTGATATAATTCCAAGCGCGATCGGACTTGGTGATTTACATCTAATCAAAGCACTCACAACTTTGTTGATTAATGTGTCTGAGCCGATAACTATAAGGGTTGTAGCCGCTTTGTCGACTGCGGATTCGACTAACTCTTCAGCTGAACGAGCCGGAGATATTTGCGCAAACTCACCGGGAATAGAGAAGTTTCTAGCAATTTCTTTAATCTTCTCAAAATCTGCCCTCGCTCTCGAGTTCCGTATTTGATCGAAGATGTAATAATACATACTTAGTCTTCGTCTTTTTCAACCTCTGCTGGTTGCTCTTCTTCAATTTCTTCAGTTTCTACCTCTGCACCAAATTCCGCCTCGGTAGCCGTTGATTCTGAATCAGTTTTTTCTGCCATAGTGCACTTGCCTATAAATGTTGCTCCAGAGTGAATCAGCAGATCTTTTGTATCGATGTTGCCTTTGATTGTGCCGGTTGAATTCAGCTCTATTCGATCTTTTGCTGTAATTGTTCCGTTTACAAAACCACTAATGATTACTTCTCTTGCCGTAATTGGGCCCTTGACTCTAGCCGAGTCCTCAATTACAACTTTTTCATCAGAATGAACTTCACCTTCAACTCCACCGAAGATGTTAATATCTGACGAGTCCTTGATAATTCCGGTTAAATGTACGGACGATCCGACTATCGTTCCGACCTGATTCGCTTGTTTCATACCACTCCTTATTTACTTTAATATTTTTTATTAATTTATTCTTTATTGGAATGTAGCATATCAAACATCAAAATCAAGAACGGTGGTCTTGATTTATTTTGAGAAATGATTTATAATCCTCAAAGCTAATAGGACAAATATTGATATATATGAAGAATATAAAAATCACAAATGCCCGGACTCACAATCTAAAAAATGTTTCTCTAGAAATATCGAAAGAAAAAATCTCTGTATTTAGCGGTATTTCCGGTTCAGGAAAGTCATCATTAGCGTTTGATACGATCTACGCTGAGGGCCAAAGACGCTATGTCGAGAACCTGTCATCTTATGCTAGACAGGTTATTGGTGTGATTGAAAAGCCTGACGTTGACTCTATTGAGGGAATTCCACCTGCTATTGCTATCGATCAAAAAAGCATAGTGCGATCTCCGCGTTCTACTGTTGGAACACTTACTGAATCATATGATTTTTTACGACTACTTTTTGCTAGATTCGGAAAGGTCTATTGCCCGACTTGCTCCAAGGAAATATTTTCTGGAGAAATTAGAAAAATATATGACGCAATCTTTGAATTTATAAATAGCGCTCAATCCGAAGATGTTTCAATAATTGCTACAGTCATTAAGGATCAGAAGGGTTCGCACAAAAGTATTATTGAGAGACTTTCAAATTCAAAATATCTTGCATTTTTAATTGATGGTGTTCAATATGACGCCAAAGGTATGAAAGAAATTAAGCTTGATAAAACAGAGAATCACACAATAGAGGTTGTGGTGATGAGCAGAAGTATTTCGAAGCTAACTGATGAAATTCGAAAAGACGTGAGCTCCGCACTAGATAAGGCATTTGAATTAGCCGAAGACATCGTCAAGGTGAGGAGTTTAGATAATACACAAATATTCTCCAAACACCCATATTGTGCCTCTTGTAAAGTATTTTTTCCTCAGCTTCAGCCCAGGCTATTTTCGTTTAATAGCCCTTATGGTGCATGCAAGAGATGTCAGGGACTCGGAATTGTCAAAGAAGTGCAGCCCGATCTGGTTGTTCCAAATACAAGATTAACTCTTGATGAAGGTGCGATTAGACCGTGGTCTAGATTGGCTGGCCAAAATGGAAACTCAATGAAGGCCTTAAATGATCTTGCTCGCAAAATTGGTTTTAGACTGGATATTCCGGTAGAGGAACTTTCACCCGAAGCGATTCAGGCGATTTTGTATGGATATAATGAATACGAGGGTGTGATACAGAATCTTGAAAGACGATATCTAGAAACTGATTCGGATTATCTCAGACAAGAAATTGAGCAATATATGCATGAAAAAGTCTGCGATAAGTGTCGAGGCAAGAGACTGAATGAATTTGCTCTTTCTGTAAAACTTTTTGGTAAAAACATTTCAGAAATATCCGACATGGAGATATTGCCGCTTGTTGATTTCCTTAAGAAAAATGAAGGCAATCTTCAGATTGAAGCAAGGACAATTCTTCATGAGCTTATGAGAAGGCTCTCCAATCTTGCTTCGGTAGGTTTGGATTATTTGACACTATCTAGAAGCTCGGAAACCCTTTCTGGTGGTGAAGCTCAGCGAATACGACTCGGGGTGCAATTTGATTCGTTTTTAAGTGGTGTGCTGTATGTCCTAGATGAACCGACCATTGGGCTTCATTCAGCCGATACGGAGAAGGTGATTGAATCATTCAAAAAGCTGCGAGAAGAGGGCAATACTGTCGTAGTTGTTGAACATGATAGATCTGTTCTAGAGGCTGCTGATGTAATTTATGACATTGGACCTGGGGCTGGGAAGCACGGGGGAGAATTAATTGCTCAAGGAACTCCTGATGAAATTAAGAAAAATAAAGATTCTATAACCGGTCAATATCTCTCTGGTGCTAAAAAAATTCCTATGCCAAAAAAGAGGCGTAAAGCTGAAGGTGAAATTTATATAACGAACATAAATCACAATAATCTGAAGAATATTGATGTAAGGATTCCATTATCAAATTTTGTTGCCGTCGCCGGAGTATCGGGATCTGGCAAGTCTTCGCTGGTTTATGATGTCTTGGCAAAAGAGCTTGCTAGGGAATATCACAGAGCCCAAGTCGAACCAGGTGATTTCGAATCAATTCGTGGAATTGAGCTTTTGGATAAAGTCATTAAAATTGACCAAACTCCAATTGGAAGAACTCCGAGATCAAATCTTGCGACATACACTGGTATATTTACTCCAATTAGAGAATTATTTGCTCAAACTGCGGAGGCAAAACTCAAAGGTTTCACAGCCTCACAGTTTAGTTTTAACCTCAAGGGTGGCCGATGTGAGGTTTGTCGCGGCGATGGGATGATTAAGATAGAAATGTTCTTTATGCCAGATGTTTATGTACCATGCGAAGAATGTCAGGGGCAGAGGTACAACAAAGAAACACTTGAAATCAAATACAGAGGAAGAACAATCGCCGATGTGCTGAAGATGAGTGTCGACGAGGGAAGCGAATTCTTTAAGGACGATGAGGATTTGCTCAATAAACTTACTATATTAAAGAAGGTTGGACTTGGATATTTGCCATTAGGGCAGAGTGCCACAACTCTTTCGGGCGGTGAGGCTCAGCGAATTAAGCTGGCTTCAGAACTTTCAAAACCCTCAACCGGCAAAACAATCTATATCCTTGATGAGCCTACTACGGGATTACACTTTGAGGATGTCGGAAAGCTATTGATTATATTGCAGGAGCTAGTTGATCGTGGAAATACGGTTCTGGTTATTGAGCATAACCTAGACGTTATCAAGAATGCCGACTGGGTTATCGATATGGGGCCTTCTGGAGGCTCGATGGGCGGAAAAATCGTCGCCGAAGGTACACCGGAGCAAATATCTAAAAACCCCAAATCAGTCACTGGAAAATTCGTTACTTTCTAAAGTATTAGATTGTTATTCTCTTAATTAGATAGCGAGAAATTTTCGGCACAAATAAGGCCTTCTAGGTTGACTTTTTAGCGATTTTTATCTATTATATAACCGCCTAACTGCCGGAAGTAGTTGCTTGGCCGTGCTTCGCACAGAATGATCAATGATCAAAATTCAATTATAAAAGAATTTTCAATGATCAATAATCAAACAGTCTAGTTTGAAAATTGAGAAATTGAGATTTATTTGAAAATTATTACTTGAAAATTGATAATTCCGCGCGCGGCGCGGTTGGGAGGAAAGTCCGGGCACCTAGAGTAGGATACCCGCGAAAGTGGGCTGGCGTGAGCCAAGGGAACAGTGCAACAGAAAATATACCGCTGAACTGTGCTTCGCACAGAGTTCATAAAGTCAAAAGTTCATAAAGTTCGTAAAGTGTTAAGATGAAGTAATAAAAATTATTTATTCCATCTACTTTATAAACTCTCTACTTTAAAAACTTTACAAACTTTGCGCGGAGCGCGGAAGCAAGGTTGAAATCGTGGCCTCCTACGGAGGATCCTTTAAAGAGATACGTGACGGCTTGCCGTCCGTAGCCTTGGCGAAGGACGGTAAGAGCGCACGCTTTCGAAGAGTGATCTTCGTCTGTGAAAACCCTGTCTGGTGCAAGTCAAGTGGGCCCATTCATCATCAAGAGCTACTCGCTCGATGTCCAAGGGTCTTGACGCTTAGATAGATGGCTACATAAACAGAACTCGGCTTATCTTGCAGTTAGGCAATACAGAAAAATTCAAAGGTCAAAATTCAAATCTCAAAATTATTGAGTCCCGTATGACGGGACGATACGCTTAGTACCATGAGAATAAACAAATTTTTAGCAAGCTCAGGGCTTGGAAGCAGAAGAAAGGTAGAGGCACTAGTTAGTTCTGGTGCTGTTTTTATAAATGGAAAAACCATGGCAGATCTAGCTTATCAGGTTCAAGACGGTGACGCTGTCACGGTAAATGACAAAATTGTCGTTCCGTCAGGTAAGAGATATTTTGCTGTATACAAACCAGTCGGATACGTTAGCACAGTCGAAGACAAGTTTGCCGATAAAAAAGTTGTTGATTTGATAAACGTTCCCGGTCTGTACCCTGTTGGGCGATTAGATAAAGAATCTGAAGGTTTAATGATATTGACCAATGACGGTGACTTTGCGCAAATTATGATGCATCCAAGTCATGAGCATGAGAAGGAGTATCTCGTCGATGTGGCTATCACTTCCGACAACTATTCCGACAAACTAGAAAAAGCCCTTCAGTATTTCAAGTGTGGAATTAAAATTGGCGAAAAAAGAACTCAGCCAGCCAAGATTTCACTTATCGGGGTTGAGCGTTTAACCGCCAGGTTTAATATTGTATTGAAAGAGGGTATGAAGAGGCAGATTCGCCAAACATTTGAAAAAGCAGGTCTACAAGTGAAGGTTTTAAAGAGAGTTAGAATGAATAATATAATGCTAGGAGATCTCGAGCCCGGTCAGTCAAACGAGTTGACAAAAGACGATCTTTAATGTAATATTTTAACTAGTTTTTAAACTAAGCTGATATAAGCTGAGATAAAGATATAAGTGAATTTCAACAACTGCTAGATTAGCAGGAGGGTTTACTTGCTGTATGCAAGTAAACTTCGTGTGTTTGTCAAATAAATCTTAGGGGATGCTTATTTATGAGCAAAAACGAACAACCCAATTCTCTAGAGTATACTTTTTACTCAAACGACCACGTCAAGGTCGAACTTCCTAACCTAATCGAGATACAGAGAAGCTCATATCAGTGGCTTTTCAAAGAGGGCATTAGAGAACTTTTAGACGAAATTAGTCCAGTTGATGATTTTACAGGCGAAGCGTTATCTTTAGAGTTTGGCCAATATGATATCGGCGAGTCTAAAGTGGACGAAGCGACTGCTCGAAATAGAAACCTCACATACAAAGCTCCTTTGATGTGCGACGTTATTCTATCCAACAGAATAACTGGTAAATCCAAAGCATCTCGTGTTTTTCTTGGTGATTTCCCCGTTATGACCGATAGAGGTACGTTCATTGTAAACGGAATCGAAAGAGTTGTCGTTTCTCAGATTGTCCGATCCTACGGAGTAATTTTTATTGCCGAAGAGCTCGCTGGTAAGAAGTATTTTGGCGCAAAACTTATCCCTTCGCGTGGCGCTTGGTTAGAATTTGAAACTTCAAACCGTGGAGTTATTTCTGTAAAGGTTGATAGAAAGAGGAAGATTCCAGTCACCACCTTCTTAAAGGCGATGGGCATGGAGTCTAATGATAAGATTTTAAGAACCTTTGCTGACGTTGATGACAACATCGACTTGAAGTTTATTGAAAATACTTTGGCCAAGGATATTGCTAAAGATAAAGAAACCGCACTTGTTGAAGTATATAAAAGAATCAGACCAGGCGATTTGGCCACTGCCGAAGCCGCTAAGGTCTTTATTGATGCTTTGTTTTTCAATCCTAAAAGATATGATTTAGGCAGAGTTGGACGATACAAGGTCAATAGAAGACTTGGAACTACTGTCAAAGAAGATGTAAATGGCAGAATCCTTCGCTTAGAGGATGTTGTTGAAATTATTAAAGAAATTATCAGACTAAATAACGATCCAACCGCTGAGCCAGATGACATTGATCATCTTAAAAACAGAAGAGTTCGAGCAGTTGGAGAGCTTGTACAGTCGCGTCTTCGAGTCGGATTCCTCCGTATGGAGAGAATCATCAAAGATAGAATGTCGGTTATTGAAAATGAAAATGCGACTCCGGCTCAGTTAGTTAACTCTCGTCCAATTGCTGCAGTCCTTCAGGAATTTTTTGCCTCATCCCAAATGTCTCAGTTTATGAACCAAACAAACCCATTGGCTGAACTTGAGCATAAAAGAACACTCTCTGCTACAGGTCCAGGGGGACTATCCAGGGAACGAGCAGGATTTGAAGTTAGAGATGTTCACCAATCTCACTATGGAAGAATCTGTCCTATTGAGACGCCTGAAGGTCCAAATATCGGATTAGTCGCTTATCTAGCCTCTTACGCCAAAGTTAACGACTATGGCTTCATAGAAACCCCTTATCTTATAGTAGAGCAGGTAAATGGTAAGGCAAAAGTTACCAAAAAACTCGTCTATCTTGACGCATCAGACGAGGAAAAAGCTGTTATCGCACCGGCTTCTACCAAGAAAGACGACTCCGGAGTTATTCTCGGAAAAAGAGTCCCTGTGCGAAAGTTCGGATCTCCTTCGATTGAAAATGTTTCGAGCATTCAATATATGGATGTCTCGCCAAAACAAATTGCTTCTATCACAACAGCCTTAATTCCATTTATCGAACATGACGATGCGGTTAGGGCAAACATGGGTTCAAACATGCAACGACAAGCCGTTCCTTTGGTTAATCCAAAGGCGCCGGTTGTTGGAACTGGAATGGAAGCTGATTCGGCACGGTCATCTGGACATGTAATTTGTGCACCTTTTGACGGTATTGTCGAAGAAGCATCTGCTGACAGAGTTGTTGTCAAAGACGCTAAGGGTAAAAAAGAAACTACAATCTTAAATAAATTTACCAGATCTAACCAAGGTACTTGTATTAATCAAAAAATCTTAGTTTCTGCTGGTACAAAAGTAAAATCGGGAGAACCACTAGCAGATGGACCGGCTACAGACCGAGGTTCACTAGCTTTAGGACGAAATATCCTAGTTGCCTTCATGAGCTTTAGGGGCGGCAACTATGAAGACGCTATCATTGTTTCCGAAAAGCTTGTTAAGGAAGATATACTAACCTCTATCCATATCGAAAAATATACAATCGAAGTCCGCGACACCAAGCTCGGACCCGAAGTCATAACCAGAGATATTCCAAATGTCGGCGAAGAAGCTCTTGCCAACCTTGATGAAGAAGGAATTGTCCTAGTTGGAGCCGAAGTTCAGGCTGGTGATATTTTGACTGGAAAAATTTCCCCGAAAGGTGAAACTGAACTTTCAGTAGAAGAAAAATTACTTCGTGCAATCTTTGGAGAAAAAGCTAAGGATGTAAAAGATTCATCACTTAGATTGCCTCATGGTGAAAAAGGTAAGGTAATTGAAGTTAAGCTTTTCTCTAAAGAAGCAAATGACGAATTGCCAGAAGGCGTATCCCAAATGGTAGAGGTCTCAATTGCTCAGATGAGAAAGATCTCCGTTGGAGATAAATTAGCCGGACGACACGGAAACAAAGGTGTTATCTCAATGGTCTTGCCAGAAGAAGAAATGCCTTACCTAGAAGATGGAACTCCAATTGAAATTATCCTAAACCCACTCGGAGTAGTAAGCCGAATGAACCTCGGACAAATCCTTGAGACTCACCTTGGTCTCGCCGCTGACAAGCTTGGTATGCACGTTGCAACTCCAGTATTTTCAGGTGTTGAAGTAAGTAAAGTCAAGGAGCTCCTAAAAGAATCTGGTTATACTGAAGATGGGAAAATGACCCTGTATGATGGTCAAACCGGTGAACCGTTCGAATCAAAGGTTACCGTTGGCCAAAAATACATCCTGAAGCTCGCTCACCTTGTCGACGACAAGATGCATGCTCGATCGGTTGGGCCTTACTCGATGGTTACTCAGCAGCCACTGGGTGGTAAAGCACAATTCGGTGGTCAGAGATTCGGAGAAATGGAAGTTTGGGCGCTCGAGGCTTATGGTGCCGCTCATACACTGCAAGAGATGCTTACCATTAAGTCTGATGATGTTATGGGAAGAGCAAAAGCATATGAATCAATTATCAGAAACGAACCAATTGAAAAGCCTTCAGTTCCAGCATCATTTAACGTTTTAGTCAGAGAGTTGCAGGGACTTGGTCTATCTCCAGATATGATAGGGGGTAAGGAAATTATTGACGAACCGAGAAGACCACTTGATACCAGAAGACCAGAGCCAATCTCGCAAATTCTTGAAAAAGAAGAGATCAAGGAAGTGATTGCTCCGGAAGAAAAAGAAGATATTGAATTAACAGAGATTTTCGCAACTCAAGAAATAGTGCCAGAGACAACTGAGAAAGCCACCAAGGAGGACAATGAGTAATCACGATACAATGAGATCCACCAAGGACGTAATTTTGCGTGATTTCGAAAAGATGAGAATCACAGTTGCCTCACCAGCCGAAATTTTGTCTTGGTCATATGGCGAAATCACCAAACCCGAAACAATTAACTATAGAACTCAGAAACCAGAGCGTGACGGTCTGTTTGACGAAAGAGTTTTTGGTCCGGTCAAGGACTGGGAGTGTTATTGTGGAAAATACAAAAAAATCAGATATAAAGGTGTTATCTGCGATAGATGTGGAGTTGAGGTAACTAGATCATCAGTTAGACGCGAAAGAATGGGCCATATCGAGTTAGTTGTTCCTGTCGCTCATGTTTGGTACATCCGAGGTGGTGGTGGAATCATCTCAACAATCCTCGATATGACGATTTCTGATGTTGAAGCAGTTACTTATTTCGCAGCTTATGTTGTCATGTCAGTAAATGAGGAGTTAAGGGCTCAAACACTTGAGCAATTACAAAAAGAGTTTGACGAAGCCAAAAAAGATCCTCAGTTTAAAAATAATCCAATTGCTCTCGCTAAACTTGAGGCAATGTACAAGACTTCAAAAACAGAATTAACTTCATTAAGTTACAAAAAAGTTCTAACCGAATCGGAATATACTGCAATTTCCATGAAGTATGGCCAAGTTGCTAGAGTCGGAATTGGTGCTGAGGCAATTTTGGAATTGCTAAAAAACATCGACCTAGATACCGAAGTTGCTGCCATGGAAAGAAGACTAGAGGGAAATGTTAGCGCAAACAGAAAGAAACTTTTGCGCTCCTTAAAACAATTTAAGGATATGAGATCTGCTAATATTCAGCCAGAATGGCTGGTTCTTCGAAACCTTCCCGTAATACCTCCGGATCTTCGCCCTATGGTTCAGCTTGACGGTGGAAGATTTGCTGCATCGGATTTGAATGACCTTTATCGAAGAGTCTTAAATAGAAACAACCGACTAAAGAAGCTTTTGACTGCTGCTGCACCTGAAGTTATCTGCAGAAACGAAAAGAGAATGCTTCAAGAGGCAGTCGACGCGTTGCTTGATAACTCGGCTCGTCGTGGAAAAGCCGCGGTTGCAGGAAATCAGAGAAAGCTTCGCTCACTTTCCGATATACTGAGAGGAAAACAGGGACGATTTAGACAGAACCTTCTTGGAAAACGAGTAGATTATTCTGGACGATCAGTCATTGTAGTTGGCGCTAAACTCAAGCTTCATGAATGTGGACTTCCGAAGGTCATGGCTCTCGAACTATTTAAGACATTCGTGATTGCACGACTGATTTCTGACGGACATGTTTATAATGTTAAAAATGCTACCAAACTAATCGAAGCTAAGGATCCAGTTGTTTGGGATATTCTTGAGCAAGTTACGGCTAATCATCATGTGATGCTAAACCGTGCCCCGACACTTCATAGACTTGGAATTCAAGCCTTCCTACCAGTTCTTATAGAGGGTAAGGCGATTCAGTTGCATCCACTCGTTTGTCAGGCATTTAATGCTGACTTCGACGGAGACCAGATGGCCGTTCACATTCCGCTTTCAGAAAATGCACGACGCGAAGCCCGTGAAATCATGCTCTCAAGCAAGAACCTGTTGAAGCCAGCCTCTGGAGAGCCAATTGCAACTCCTAGATTTGATATGATTTTGGGATGCTACTATATTACTGACCTTAAAGAGGGTGGCAATGTAAAAATGTTTTCTGGTAAAAACGAAGCCATAATGGCTTGGCAGACTGGAACAATTAGTCTTAAGACAAAGATTAAGCTTCGACTTGATGATAAAATTTCCGCTTCTGATTCCGACGTCAAGGAGTGCCATGGAGGTTCGATTATAGAGACTTGTGTCGGTAGAATTCTATTCAATAATGTCATTCCTGAGGAGATAGGATTTATTAACAAGGCGATCGATGCTAAGTTGATGAAAGCCACCATCTCACAGATTTTCAAGGCTCTCGGTACTCAGGCGACTGCGGAAACACTCGATCGAGTTAAGGATCTTGGGTTTGAGTATGCAACGACTTCCGGTCTTTCAATTGGAATTGACGACATAATTGTACCTGTCGAAAAAGAAGGCATTATCAATTCAGCTCAGTTAGAAATTGATCAAATCGAGACCCTAATGAAGAGGGGATTGATTACTGCTGAAGAAAAAAGACTCAAAACGATTGATCTCTGGTCAAAAGCAAGAGCTGAAATTGAAAAAAATATGATGAATGCGTACGACAGTTCAAACCCTGTATTTACTTATGTGACCTCGGGAACCAGGGGATCCGTCGCTCAGTTGATTCAGATGGCTGGTATGAAGGGACTGGTTGTAAACCCTGCTGGAGAGATTATTGAAATTCCAATTATTAGTAACTATAGAGAAGGTTTGACAGTATTTGAATACTTTATTTCCTCTCACGGATCTAGAAAAGGACGATCAGATACTTCACTTCGAACTTCGGATGCTGGATACCTAACAAGAAGACTTGTCGATGTTGCGCAGGAAATTATTATCAGAACGACCGACTGTGAAACGACCGAGGGATTAGAGTTGACTCGCGCAGAATCTGAGGACTTCGGCGAGACATTTGCCGAAAGAATGGACGGAAGAGTTGCTCTTAGGGATATAAAATCGAAATCTAAAACAATCATCAAGTCTGGCGAAGAAATTACCAAAGAATTAGCTCTTAAAGTTGAAGCATCGGATGTCGAATCAGTTTTCGTCCGATCGATCACTGCCTGTAAAGAAACATATGGTGTCTGCCAGAAATGTTATGGACGCGATCTTGCGACTGGCAAGGTTGTAGATTTTGGTGTTGCAGTTGGTGTAATTGCAGCTCAAGCTATCGGTGAACCTGGAACCCAGCTAACAATGAAAACCTTCCACCTTGGAGGAGTTACTGGAGAGGATATTACTTCTGGATTGCCTCGTGTTGAGGAGCTATTTGAAGCACGAAGACCGAAATATGAAGCTCCAATTGCTGAAATATCTGGAATTGCAAAGGTTTCTAAGAGCCGAGACGGCAATGTCATCGATATTGTTTCTGACGATGAAATGTCTGAAGAACTTACTGTACCAGAAGGATATGAAATGGTTGTTAAGGATGGCGACTTAGTTAAAGCTAAAAAAGCTGTTGCAGTAGCAAAAGAAAGAAAAGCAATTAGAACTACAATTGCCGGAATCGTCTCGATCAAGAAAAATAAGGTTTCAGTAGTCTCAAAAGATAAAATTTCAGTTTCCTACGTCGTCAGTCCTGCAATGACACTGCTACTTAAGAACAATGAAAAAGTGGAAAAAGGAATGGTCCTCGCTGACGGACACCTGAATCTCTCAACCTTGCTTGCAGTTTGCGGCAAGCAGGCCACTATCAAGTACATTATCAGAGAAGCTAAATCAATCTATATGTCACAGGGTCAGTCGATTAATGACAAGCACCTTGAGACTATTATCAGACAAAACATATCCAAGCTTCGAATTCTCGACGAAAATGATACGACATTCGTTCCTGGTCAGGTAGTTGATCAGCTGGAACTTGACGCAGAGAATGCAAAAGCAGAAAAAGCAAAGAAAACTCCAGCAAAGGCAGAACCAATTATCATGGGAATAACCAGAGTCGCCCTCAAGACAGATAGCTTCTTGTCAGCGGCATCATTCCAGGAGACAACGGGTGTTCTTATCAACGCTGCAATCCGCGGAGCAGTTGATGACCTACGGGGCTTGAAAGAGAACGTCATTATTGGTAAACTAATCCCCGCTGGAACTGGCTTGAAAAAAGATAAAAAGGAATCGAAATAAGATGCCCACAGTAAATCAACTTCTAAGGAATTGTAGAGTAAAGAAAGTAAAGAAAAGCAAGAGCCCAGCTCTCGCCCGAAACTTTAATTTCTTGAAAAATAAACCAACTCAAGTATCACAGTCAAACCCGTTTAAACGTGGAGTTTGTACCAAGGTAACTACAATGACCCCGAAGAAACCAAACTCAGCTCTTCGAAAGATCGCTAAAGTTAGGTTAACAAATGGTCAGGAAGTTACAGCTTACATTCCAGGTATTGGACACAACCTACAAGAGCACTCGGTTGTGCTTATTCGCGGCGGAAGAGTAAAAGACCTTCCTGGTGTTCGATATCATATCGTAAGAGGAAAGCTAGATACTCAGGGTGTCGCCAAACGTGCGAGATCACGTTCGAAATATGGCGTAAAGAAAGGTACGGATAAATCATGAGAGGTATTAGTAAATACAAAAAACACATAATTGCACCAGACGTATTGTATGGCTCAACTGCAGTTGCTAAGTTCATAAACTACATAATGGAGCGAGGTAAAAAATCCATCGCGACAAGAGTCGTTTATGATTCGCTTGAATTTGCGTCGAAAGAGCTCAAGAAAGAGCCTATCGAAATTTTTACCACAGTTATCTCGACTGTCGCACCTGCAGTAGAAGTAAAATCGAAAAGAATTGGTGGAGCTAACTACCAGATTCCGGCTGAGGTCAAAGAGCCTCGTCGAACAGCGCTTGCAATGCGCTGGATAATTGAGGCTGCAAAATCAAGAAAAGGTATGCCGATGTCAAAAAGGCTCGCAGCCGAATATAAAGATATTCTAGCTGGAACCGGTTCGGCTCTCAAGAAACGCGAAGACACACACAGAATGGCAGAAGCGAACCGTGCCTTTGCTCATTTTGCGAAAATGAGATAAGGAAAATAATTTAGGGGCAATTTTTAGGATTGGAAGACAAAAATGGCACGTGAATACACACTAGATAAGACAAGAAATATAGGAATTATCGCTCATATCGATGCTGGTAAGACGACTGTTACCGAGCGAATTCTTTTCTATACCGGTAAAAAACACAAAATTGGTGAAGTTCACGAAGGTCAAGCCGAGATGGACTGGATGGAACAGGAGCAAGAGCGCGGCATTACTATCACCTCGGCTGCAACAACTTGTTTCTGGGCACCAAGATCCGAAGATGACAAAAAATGCCGAATTAATATCATCGATACACCGGGACACGTTGACTTCACTGTTGAAGTTGAGAGATCACTTCGAGTACTTGATGGCGGCGTTGTTGTTTTTGATGGTGTAGCAGGAGTTGAGCCACAGTCGGAGACGGTTTGGAGACAAGCCGATAAATATTGCGTGCCACGTATTTGTTTTATTAATAAATTAGATAGAATGGGTGCTGATTTTTTCAAATCATACCAGAGTATTCTAGATAAGCTAGGAGCAAATGCAATTCCACTTCAAATCCCAATCGGTACAGAAGAAAAATTTTCTGGACTAATTAACCTTATTGATATGAACGCTCATATGTTTAGAGATGAGATGGGCAAAGAGACTGAAATTACTGAGATTCCTGAAGATATGCTATCTGCAGCGAAAGAATGGAGAGCAAAATTAGAGGAAAAGGTCGCCGAAACAAGCGAGGAGTTGCTCGATAAATATCTTGCCGAAAGTAAGTTGTCTGTTGACGAGCTCAGATCGGGGATTAAGGCCGCTACTATTAAAAATGAACTTATTCCAGTTCTGGCTGGTTCTGCGTTGAAAAATAAGGGTGTTCAGCTGCTACTGGATGCAGTTGTAGATTATTTACCAAGCCCACTCGAGGTTCCGTCAGTATTTGCGATTGTTGAAAAAACAGGTGAAGAAGTTGAAATTAAAACAAACGATGAAGAGCCATTTTGCTCACTCGCGTTTAAAATTGCTACTGACCCATTCGTTGGAAGACTAACATATATTAGGGTTTATTCTGGAGTTCTGAAGTCGGGAAGCTATATTGTAAACGCATCAAATGGAGAAAAAGAAAGAGTTGGAAGAGTGCTTCGAATGCACGCTAACCACAGGGAAGAAGTTGATGAAGTTTTCTCGGGTGAAATTGCCGCTATTGTTGGTCTTAAGAACACAACAACTGGAAACACTTTGTGTGACCCGTCGAGGTTAGTCAAGCTGGAGTCAATAGATTTCCCAGACCCGGTTATTGAAATCGCTATTGAGCCAAAAACAAAAGCAGATCAAGCGAAAATGGGACTGGCACTTAATAAGCTCGCCGAAGAAGATCCAACCTTTAGAATCAGAACGAGTCAGGAAGCAAACCAAACTCTTATCGCTGGAATGGGCGAACTTCATCTTGAAATTATTGTCGACAGATTAAGGAGAGAATTCAAAGTTGAAGCGAATGTTGGTGCCCCACAGGTAGCTTACAGAGAAACCGTACTCGAAGGCTCAAAAGCTGAGGGTAAATTTGTCCGACAGTCCGGGGGCCGCGGTCAATATGGCCACGTTTTCCTGGAGATTGCTCCCAAAGAACGTGGTGCTGGTAATGAGTTCATCAATAAAGTCTTCGGCGGATCTATTCCAAAAGAGTTTATTCCTGCCTGCGAAGATGGTGTGATGATGGCACTCGACAAGGGTGTTATTGCAGGATTTCAGCTTGTTGACCTCGCGGTTACTCTATATGACGGTTCATATCATGACGTCGACTCTTCTGAAATGGCCTTCCAGATTGCCTCATCGATGGCGCTTCAAGATGCAGTTAGAAAGGCTAAACCAGTTATCCTCGAGCCAATTATGAAAGTTGAGGCCGTTACACCTGATGAATTTATGGGAGATGTTCTTGGGGATTTGAATTCTAAGAGAGGTCAAATTGGAACAGTAACTGATCGGGGAAATGCAAAAGTAATTCCAGCAGAAGTTCCTCTTGGTGAGATGTTCGGTTACGCAACCTCACTTCGATCTATTACACAGGGACGGGCAAGTTATACAATGGAATTTTTAAAATATGAAGTAGTTCCAACAAATATTGCTAATTCACTCATAGAGGGTCGAAAGCCGGCCGGAAGTTGACGTATAGCACAATATTTGATAGAATAAATTGTAAATTATAAGGTAAAAGTAATTTAAAGAATAGAGGAGAGAAAATGGCAGCAAAGTTCGAAAGAACCAAACCTCATGTTAACGTCGGTACAATCGGCCACGTTGACCATGGAAAAACTACTTTGACTGCTGCTATCACCCAGGTTTTATCCAAAAAGGGTCTAGCAGAAGCAAGGAAATTTGAAGAAATTGATAATGCACCTGAAGAGAGGGAGCGTGGTATTACTATTGCTACATCTCACCAGGAGTATGAGTCTGAAAAAAGACACTATGCTCATGTCGACTGTCCTGGACATGCCGACTATGTAAAGAATATGATAACTGGCGCCGCACAAATGGATGCTGCTATTTTGGTAGTTTCAGCTGCTGACGGTCCAATGCCTCAAACAAGAGAGCACATTCTCTTGGCTCACCAGGTTGGTGTTCCTCAGATTATCGTTTTCATGAACAAAGTCGATCAAGTTACAGACACAGAACTGCTTGATTTAGTCGAGATGGAGATCAGAGATCTTCTTACTAAATATCAATATCCAGGTGACGAAGTTCCTATTATCAAGGGGTCTGCTCTCAAAGCTCTTGAAGGCGACGCCGATGCTGAAAAATCAATCCTTGACTTGGTTCAGGCAATGGATGACTATATCGCAGATCCAGTAAGAGAGACAGACAAGCCTTTCTTGATGCCTGTCGAAGACGTTTTCTCAATTAAGGGAAGAGGAACAGTTGCAACCGGTAGAATTGAAAGAGGAGTGGTTAAGGTCAACGAAGAAATCGAACTAGTCGGTATCAAACCAACCCGAAAAGTTATTGTTACTGGAGTTGAGATGTTCAGAAAGCAACTCGACGAAGGTCAGGCCGGAGACAATGTCGGACTACTTCTTAGGGGCATTGAGCGAGAAGAAATCGAAAGAGGACAAGTCGCTGCAAAACCTGGATCAGTTACGCCACACACTGAATTCGAAGCTGAAGTTTATATCTTGAGCAAGGATGAGGGTGGACGACATTCACCCTTCACAAAGGGTTACAAACCACAATTCTATATCAGAACAACCGATGTAACCGGTGAAGTCACCGAGATTACATCTGGCGCAGAAATGATCATGCCAGGCGACACGGTTTCCATCAAAGTTAAACTCATCGTTCCTGTAGCCATGGAAGATCAGATGAGATTTGCTATCAGAGAAGGTGGAAAGACAGTCGGAGCCGGAGTAGTTACAAAGATCATCAAATAATAGTAAATTCATTAATCGCACATTAATATGCCAACCAATACAACAAAGCAGAGAATTCGAATCAAGATAAAAGGTTATGACTACCGCATTCTTGATAAGTCGGTCGCTCATATTATTGATACTGTTGAGAAGACCGGAGCAAACATAGTCGGCCCGATTCCACTTCCAACCGAAATCAAGAAAATGACCGTTCAAAAGTCAACCTTCGTTCATAAAGACGCAAGGGACCAGTACGAAATAAGAATTCACAAAAGACTGCTTGATGTAACCGAGATAACCTCTCGAACCATCGACCAGCTCATGAATATTGAACTTCCGGCTGGTATAGATATCGAGATCAAAACTTAAAATATTTAGGTAGTTAGGCAATCCCGCCATGTTAGTCAGTCCATAGAAGGCGGGGTGCTTGATTAGCTCAAGATAAGCCCGAATAATCTTTTATAAATTAAAAGATTTCGGGAAAAGGTTTTTTTATGAAAGCATTTGCAAGAAAAATAGGAACAACGCATTACTATAACGACAAAAGCAAACATGTCGTTGTTACTCTATTAAAATTGGAAAAATCTATTGTGGGCAGAGTCAAATCGGAAGAAAAAGATGGTTATGCGGCCGCTGTTGTGGTCTTGGACTCAGAAAAAGCCAAGGTTAGAAAGTCAGTCAAGAACCAGTTCAAGGACGTAAACCCGAAGTATATTACAGAAACCGAACTTAGTGAAAGCGTTGAGGCTGGTACAGAGTTCTCGATCAAGGACCTGAAGGAGCAGGATTTGATTATCGTTCGCGGAGTCACCAAGGGCAAAGGTTTTCAGGGAACGGTTAAGAGGCATGGATTTAATACCGGACCAAAGACTCACGGATCCAATAACTACAGAAGACCTGGTTCAATTGGTGTTACTGACCCTTCGAGAGTTGTAAAGGGTAAAAAAATGTCTGGTCATATGGGTGCAGTTAATAGAACGATGAAAAAGGTTAAAATTGAAAGAATAGACGAAGTAAATAACGTCATTTGGGTTAAGGGCCACATTTTAGGGCCAAGTAAGGCAATTATCACAATTTCAAAATAATGAAAATTTCAATACCATTTTATTCAAATTCTGGCGAGTCAAGAGAAGCAATCTCACTTAATGTTGCTGAAAAGTTTTCTATTTTGAACACAAAGTTGGTTAGTCAGGCACTTTATATTGAACAAAACAGAGTTCAGATCAAGGCCGGACTTGCCAAAACCAAGGGTGAAATTAGTGGTGGCGGTAGAAAACCCCACAAACAAAAGGGTACTGGCCGTGCCAGAGCAGGTTCAAACAGATCACCGCTTTGGAGAGGTGGGGGAGTTACTTTTGGTCCAACCGGCATCAACAAAGTACTTGTACTACCTAAAAAGATGAAGGATTTAGCATTTTTACAACTAATCGTTGCAAAAATGGCCGGCAAAGAACTGGCTGTAATTGAAAACGTTAAGATTGAGAGCGCCAAAACCAAAGATGCGAATATAATCGCTTCAAAAGTTGGCGAAGGTAAAAAAATTGAAATGTATGTTTCTAAAGAAGAGGTAAATGACTGTTTGGCATGGAGAAATCTTGCTCAAGTTAGCTGCAACACACAGGATAAGATTTCATTTGCAGTATTGTCTTCATCAAAAAAACTAGTTATTTCAGAAGAAGTTTATAAGCAAATTCAGGCTAAATTATCATAATGACTAAAATTCGACCACACATAACTGAGAAATCAATAAAACTCGCAGAATCAGGAGTTTTCACTCTTATAGTTGATTTTGATGCGACAACTGGACAAGTCATGCAATCGGTCATCGAAATATTCGGCCACAAACCCATAAAGATTAATTTAATTACAAAGAAATACCGAGCCTCTAAGAGACTCAGAAAGCCATTTTTAGACAGAGGGGTCAAAAAAGCCTTAGTAAAACTCGAAAAGGGTCAGAAAATTCCTGGCTTCGAGTTGGCTACTGAGCCAAAAGAGGACAAAGGAAAAACCAAGGCTGAAAAAACAAAAGCAGCTAATCAAGCCAAGGGGACGAAATGATTAGAAAACTAAGTAAACTTACAAGTGGATATTTTAAGCAAAGCTTCGAAGACAGATCGGATCTATCTTCGAAAGGTCCACAAAAGTCTCTGGTTAAGAAGCACCACAGATCGTTTGGTAGGGACGAAACCGGATCAATGTCTATTAGACACAAGGGCTCTGGAGTCAAGAAGAGATTTAGAATAATTTCATCACTTGAAGACTTCAAGGGGATGAAGGCTACGGTAACAGATTTGCAATATGATCCATTTAGAACCGCCAATATTGCTCTTGTCGAACTTGAAAATGGAGCCAAGAGATATATTATCGCTCCGTTAGATTTAAAGCGTGGCGATGTAATTTCCCTAAAAGAATCAGAAAATGTCAAAACGGGGGACAGAGCACAGTTAAAAAATATTCCCGTTGGTTCAGTAGTTCACAACATTGAATTAGCACCTGGTTCAAAGGGATCGATTGCCCGCTCTGCCGGAACGTTTGCAACCCTAATGGCGATCGAAGACAAATATGCTTTACTTCGAATGCCATCTGGCGAGCTAAGAAAAGTAAATCAAAATTGTTTAGCATCAGTTGGACAAGTTTCAAACATCGATCATGGAAATATTAAGATCGGTATGGCCGGACGCAACAGAAGAAAAGGGATCAGGCCTTCGGTTAGAGGTAAGGCGATGAACCCAAATTCACACCCTCATGGTGGTGGAGAAGGTGTTAACCCAATCGGCCTTAAGTATCCAAAAACTCCATGGGGTAAGATTGCAATTGGTAAAAAGACACGAAAAAATAAAAATTCCGATAAACTTATTGTTAAAACAAGAGCCGACAAAAAGAGGTAAATATGTCACGATCACTTAAGAAAGGTCCATTTGTTGAAGAAAGCCTTATGAAGAAGGTTAGTGTTGCCCAAAGAGGTGATGTTATTAGAACATGGTCAAGATCTTCAACGGTTGTTCCTGAGATGGTGGCTCTGACAATGTCGATTCACAACGGCAAAGAGCACATTCCAGTTAAAATCGTAGAGGAAATGGTCGGACACAAATTGGGTGAGTTTGCACCGACTCGAAAATTCAAGAGGCATGGTGGAAAGATGGCCAAGGATCAAGAAAAAGCTGGATCGAAATAATGATGGAAAAAGTAATAACAACTGTAAATTTAAGAGAGCAAAATGTGAGTCCCAAGAAGGCCCGCCTGGTTATGAATTTGATCAGAATGAAGTCAGCAACCAGAGCTCTAGAAATACTAGAAACAACCAATAAAAAATCAGCTGGTTTGGCGCTATCACTTTTGAAAAGTGGTATTGATGCTGCCAAGAAGAAGGATTTTAAAGAGGAGGAGTTGATAATTTGCGAATCCCTCGCCAACGAAGGGCGAAGGATGAAAAGAATGTTCATCAGAGCACGCGGAAGATCGACGGGATATGTCAAGAAAATGTCTCATCTGAAGATTTCGCTTGGCAAAATTTCTGATTTTAAAAAAGAAGATAAAAAAACCAATAAAAAAGATTCGACATCATCAGCTGTCGGAACCCCGAAAGTTAAAATCGGGACAAAAAAGGTAGTACAAAATGGGTAAAAAAGTTAATCCAATAGCATTTCGCCTAGGTGTATATAATAACTGGAAGAGCAAATGGTTTGCCTCCAAAAAAGATTTTGCACAGGTCTTGCTTGAGGATTACGATATAAGACAGATAATTATGACCAAAATGGGACCGCAGGCAGCGATTTCAGAAATTATTATTGAGCGCGGAATTGGCAAGCTTGATATTATTGTTCACACTGCTCGTCCTGGAGTTTTAATTGGTCGTGGTGGTAAACAACTTGAGATGTTGAGAATTGCCATTACCAAGAAAATTTCTAAAAAATTCAAACTTGATATTGTCGAAGTTAAGAAGGCAGATTTAAACGCTGCAGTCGTCGCCCAGACAATTGGGATGCAAATTTCAAAGAGAATGCCCTTTAGACGGGCTTCGAAGCAGGCCGTACAAAGAGTTATGGACGCAGGCGCAAAAGGTGTAATGATTAGAGTTGCTGGCCGTCTCGATGGAGCGGAGATATCACGAGCTGAAACATTTAAAAACGGATCAATTCCACTTTCGACACTTCGAGCCGACATTGATCACGCGCTTTATGCTGCTCCTACTACATTCGGAATTGTCGGTGTCAAAGTATGGATTAATTTAGGTGAAAAGGTAAGATAATGCTTATTCCAAGAAAATTAAAGCACAGAAAACACTTCAGAGGCAAAATGCCTGGCCTTGACGTGCGTGGTTCTGAGATCAACTTCGGAAAGTTTGCTATTAAAACAATCGAAAGAGGTTGGGTTACAAGTAGACAGATCGAGGCGGCACGACGTGCAATGACCAGATACTGCAAAAGAGGTGGAAAGATTTGGTGCAGAATTTTCCCAGATAAGGTTGTCACAAAAACTGCAGACGAAGTTGGAATGGGCGGTGGTAAGGGTGGACCAGACCATTTTGTTGCAGTAGTTCGTCCCGGAAGAATTTTATTTGAGATGGATGGGGTTACAGATGAAGTTGCTAAAGAAGCAATGAGACTTGGTGCAAGCAAACTCCCAGTAAAAACAATTTTTATGGTTAAGGAATAAGATGAATAAAGATTTTGAGCAATTTAAATTGAAGTCGGTAGACGAGCTTTTAAAAACCAAAAAGGCTCACGTTAAGGATGTAGCAGCTGAAATTGCGAAGTTAGCTTCGAGTGGAAAGAAGTCGTCCAAGAGAATAAAAGATTTGAAAAAGGAAGTAGCCTGGATTGAAACCTTAATTTCTGCTAAAATAACCGAGGTCCAAGCTGGAAATTAATTATGGCAAAAACAAAGATTATTGGAAAAGTAGTAAGCAAGATCGATATGACCGCTACCGTCGTAAGCGAATTCAAGGTCAAGCACCCAAAATATTTAAAGTCAGTTAGAAAAACTAAGAAGTTTCTTGTTCATGATGGACAGAATATTGCGGTAGTCGGTGCAACAGCTGAGATAATTGAGACGAAACCAATATCAAAAAATAAGCATTTCGAGATAGTTCGAATAATTTAAAATAAAATGATTCAACCAAATACAAGACTAAAGGCAGCAGATAACACTGGCGCAAAAGAAATAATGTGCATCAGAGTTTTGGGACGCGGAGTAAGAGAATTCGCCGAAGTTGGTGATGTAATTGTTGTGTCTGTTAAAAGCGCAACTCCTCGCGGCATTGTAAAGAAAAAAGAAGTTTGCAGAGCTGTTGTGGTAAGAACAGTGAAGCACGTACGAAGACCAGACGGTTCAGCGCTTAGATTCGATGAAAATGCAGCAGTTTTAATAAATGCAGATAAAACACCAAAAGGAACGAGAATTTTTGGACCTATCGCTCGAGAAATCAGAGAAAAAGGTTACGCAAAAATCATTTCTATGGCTCAAGAGGTAATTTAATGAAAATCAAAAAAAACGACACAGTATTGGTGATTAAGGGAAAAGACCGTTCAAAAACTGGTAAGGTTACTCTTGTTAATCCAGAGAAAAAAACCTTGGTAGTCGAAGGCGTTAATCTTTATAAAAAGCATGCTAAACCATCTAAAAAGTATCCGCAGGGTGGAATTATAGATGTTAACATGCCATTAAAATCCGAAAACGTGATGGTTGTTTGCCCGGGCTGCAAAAAGGCAGTTAGAATAAACTATAAAAATGAAGGCAAAGATAAGAGAAGAATTTGCTCCAAATGCAAGGAGATGATAGATGCGAGTTAATGAAAGATTAATCAAAGAAGTAATCCCAGCTTTACAGAAAGAATATAAAGCTCCATTGTTTGCAATGCCTAAAATTGACAAAGCAGTTGTAACTGTTGGGGTCGGACCTTTCAGGGAGAGAAAAGATGCATTAGAGAGAATTGAAAAAGAGTTAATGATGATTACTGGTCAGAAAGCCTCTGAATCAGTCGCCAAGAAGTCTATTGCTGGATTTAAGCTTAGAGAGGGTCAAGTAGTAAGCTATGTCGTAACTCTTCGATCTGCCCGTATGTGGGACTTTATTGAACGGTTAATAAGTGTTGTTTTGCCTCGAATGAGAGACTTTGATGGAATTCCAGTTAAATCATTTGATCGAAACATGAATTTCACAATGTCTGTTAGAGAGCAAACCATGTTTCCTGAAGTAAAAGCTGACGAAGCAAAAGACACATGGGGTCTTGGGGTAACTTTCTCGATCAAGAATGGAAAGATTAATCCTGAGTTAACAAAGGAATATCTAAAGAAAATAGGATTTATTTTTAAAGATAGGTGATTTTTGGGGATTTGCAGGCGGAATGCAAATCAAGGTTAAACAAAAATCTAACAAATAATTAAAACAATATTATGGCAAGAAAAGCATTAATAGAAAAAGCGAATAGAAAACCGAAGTATTCTTCTAGGATAATTCGAAGATGTGGCAAGTGTGGTCGATCACGCGGCTTTACTCGCGCTTTTGGGATTTGCAGAATCTGCTTTAGAGAAATGGCAAACAAAGGCGAGATTCCCGGTGTAATAAAATCTTCATGGTAAAATTATGAACGACACAATTTCAGATTTATTAGTTAGAATAGCAAATGCTCAAGCGGTCGAAAAAGAGACTGTCTTTATTCCATATTCAAAAGTTAAAGAAAATATTTTAAACGTATTAAAATCCGAAGGTTATATTGCAGATTTTTCAGCCGACAAAGAGGCTAGGGGCTTAACTGTAGAATTGAAAACAAACATAAAGCCTTTCGAGAAAATTCGACGTATCAGTAAGCCCGGTAAAAGAGTATATGTAAAAAGTAAGGATATTCCAAGACCAAAGGGTTATGGAACTGTTATTATTTCAACACCAAAAGGTGTGCTAAGTGGTAACAATGCTAGAAAATCTGGTCTTGGTGGTGAAATTATTTGCGAGGTCTTCTAATGAGTAGAATTGGTAGAAAACAAATAGAAATTCCAGAAAATGTCACTGTTGATGTGAAGCCTCATTTGGTTATTGTTAAGTCGGGAGAAAAGTCTCTAGAGGTACCAGTACATCCGTTAACCGAGGTAAAGATAAATGATAAAATTATCAATGTTGAGAGAAAGAATGAAACAAAGCTGGCAAAATCGGTTCATGGTCTGACTCGAACATTGATTTATAATGCGATCGTTGGAGTCAAAGAGGGCTTCAAGAAGGACCTAGAGATTGTCGGCGTTGGCTATAGGGCGCAGGTAGAGGGAGACAAGCTTATTCTAAAAGTTGGATATTCGCATGAAGTCGAAAAAATTGCTCCAGCAGGTATTTCTTTTGAAGTGAAGAAGAATATTGTTACGGTGAGTGGCTCGGACAAGCAGTCAGTTGGTCAAGTTGCCGCTGAAATTAGAGCGGTCAGAAAACCAGAGCCATATAAAGGAAAAGGCATTAAGTATGTTGGCGAGAAGATTATTAGAAAAGTTGGAAAAGCCGTTAAAGGGTCAGGAGCGTAATGGAAATTAGATCACAGGTTAAAATATATAAGTCACTTAACGCAATCGAAGCGCAAATTCTTGATTCTGGCAAAACCTTACTAGGAAAGAAATTTAAGTTCGCAGCCGGGACAAAACCAGTAGAGCAATCATTTAAGGCTGGTGAAGAATTTGGTAAATTAGCACAAGACAAAAAAATTAAAATTATTCGATTCGACCGAAATGGTTTCAAATACCATGGTCGAGTTAAGGCTTTTGCTGAAGGCATGAGAAAAGCCGGACTGGAATTTTGAGGTAAAAATGGCTGAAGTCAAAGACAAAACATTTGAAGAAAAAGTTATAGAAATTTCAAGAGTTTCTAGAACTGTTAAAGGTGGAAAGAGAATTTCCTTCAGGGCTTTAGTTATTATTGGAGACAAAAATGGCAAGGTTGGGTCAGGTCTCGGTAAAGCCGGAGATGTTTCATTAGCTATTCGAAAAGCCTCAGAGCGAGCTAAGAAGAATTTACAGAAAATTAAGATTAACGAAAAGGGCACGACGTCCCGTGAAGTTTACCTGAAGCTAGGTGCAGCTAAGATTTTATTGAAACCAGCACCTGAGGGAACTTCAATTATTGCCGGTGGAGTTGTTCGTGCAGTTTGCGAATTAGCGGGAGTTAAAAACCTAGTTACAAAATCATTTGGTTCAAATAATAAAATCAATGTATCGACTGCAACAATTGCCGCACTCGTTAAGTCAGGAGAAGTAAATGGAGCTTAAGCTTACTAAAGTAATCAATAGTACTAAAAGAGTCGGACGTGGCCCTGCATCAGGTAAGGGAAAAACATCTGGCAGAGGTATGAACGGCCAAAAATCTAGAACTGGCGCATCTACCGCTTTTCAAGAGGGTGGACAGACAAGCTTTGTCATGAGATTGCCTAAGTCTAAAGGTTTCAAACCTGAAAGCAAGAATTATTTTTCAATTACCATTGCAAAGCTAGAGAGTTTATTTCCTGACACAGTTGAGTTAACCGCGTTAGATATCTTAAAGAAGCTTAAACTTGAGAAGAAGTTTAAGATCGTTAAAGTGTTCGGTAAGCCGGTTAAAGGTATTAAATTTAAGTTTGATGAAAGTATAAAAACAAGCAAATCGCTTGAAATCAAATGAACATTCTCCAAACATTCAAGAGAATTTTCACACTTAAGGATCTAAGACATAAAATTTTGTTTACAGCGCTGATAATCCTTCTTTTTAGGATTTTAGCTCATATCCCCCTTCCAGGTGTTGACACAACGGGGCTACAAAGTTTCTTTCAAAATAATCAAGTCCTGGGAATGCTCGACTTATTCTCCGGTGGCTCAATTGGACGGTTTTCGCTCGCTATGCTTGGTGTAGGCCCATACATTACTGCGTCTATTGTGATTCAACTTTTAACAATTGCGATTCCTTCGCTTGAGGCACTTCAGAAAGAAGGGGAGTGGGGAAGACAAAAAATTAATCAATACACACGCTATCTTTCGGTACCTCTCGCAATTGTCGAATCCTACGGCTTGATCAGAGTGTTGCAGTCTCAGAATGTTTTGGAGCAACTTAACTTTGCGAATATGGCCCTTATTATAACCTGCGCCACTGCAGTTACGGTCCTGCTTATGTGGATGGGTGAGCTGTTGAGCGAAAGAGGTATTGGAAACGGTCTGTCTATGATTATTTCAGTTGGAATTATAGCTGGAATTCCAGCTCAAATTGCGGCAACATCACAGGTAGTTGGTGGACAATACATGCTTGCTGCAGAGTTAATTCTAGCTTTTGTCGCCATGATAGTTCTGATCGTATTTGTTAATGAGGCGGAAAGGCGTGTGCCGGTAAGCTATGCAAGAAGAGTGCGATCGGGCAGATCAGTCGGCAACATCGATTCATATTTGCCAATTAAGGCCAATGCAGCTGGAGTGATACCTATAATTTTTTCTACTTCGATGCTTGTTGTACCAAACGTTATTGCTCAGATGCTGCAAACGTCGAGTAGAGAAAACTTAAAGGATTTTGCGGCAACGATAACTAGGGTATTTTCAAATAACCTTTTTTATGGAATTACTTTCTTTGTTTTGGTTTTTGCTTTTACCTTTTTCTATACATCCATTATTTTTAAACCAAAAGATATTGCCGAAAATCTACAAAAACAGGGTGGATTTGTACCCGGCATAAGGCCTGGGGCTCAAACGGCAGATTATTTATCCTCAGTTATTTACAAGATAACATTCCCTGGCGCACTATTCTTGGCAGTAGTTGCTCTTTTTCCATTTTTATTGCAAAACCTAACTGGGATCAGAACCTTAGCAATCGGCGGGACAGGTGTTTTGATCATTGTATCTGTAACCTTAGACTTTGTGCGACAAATAAAAGCTCAACTTGCTATGCGCTCCTATGACGAGCTATACCAATAATGATTAAGATAAAATCAGCTGATGAGATTAAGAAAATTAGTCAGTCAGGGCAAATTGCAGCTTTTGCACTTAAACAGGTTGCAAAAAACGTTAGAGTTGGAATTACAACATTTGAACTAGATCAGATAGCCAAAAGAATTATAACCGCTAGAGGGGCGACGCCTTCTTTTCTTGACTATAGAGGCTATCAGCACTCAACTTGCATTTCTGTCAATGATGAGGTTGTTCATGGTGTGCCAGGCGCGTATAAGATTAAACCCAACGATATTGTTAAGATTGACCTAGGAGCTTATTTCAACGGATATCATTCAGATACTGCAATCACAGTGGTTGTAGGAAAACTGTCAATAAATCAAAAACGTTTGCTCGAAGGCACGCAAAAGGCGCTTTTGCAGACAATTAAAATGGTTAAGCCTGGGATAAGGGTCGGCGATATTGAGCACAACTTAGGCCAGATTTTACGATCCTACAACCTGGGAGCCGTTATCGACCTCTCTGGACACGGGATTGGCACACAGATTCACGAGGATCCAGCGATCAGATGCGATGGAGAGGCAGATACCGGAGCAGAGGTAAAAGAGGGGATGGTATTTGCACTTGAACCAATGGCAACGCTTGGTTCGCCTGAGGTGCACACAGGAAATGATAAATGGACAATTGTCACGAACGACGGCTCAATGGCGGCTCATTTTGAACATACAATAGTTGTCACAAAAAACGGAGCAAAAATATTGACATAGTAGTATTAATTTGATAATATTACTTTGTTGTATTGAATGTGTAGAGGATGAATGCCAGACAAAGATATAATCGAAGTCGACGGAGAAGTGACTGAGGCATTACCTAATGCCCTTTTTAAAATCACACTTGCCTCCGGGCAAGAAATTCTTGGTCACCTTTCAGGAAAAATGAGAATTCATTATATAAGACTAGTTCCTGGAGATAGGGTCACAATTCAAATGACACCCTACGATTTAACAAAAGGAAGAATAGTAAAGAGGCTAGACGTAAAAAGATGAAAGTTCGACCATCAGTTAAAAAAATTTGCTTGAAGTGCAAAATCATTAGACGACGCGGAAAGACTTCCAAGATGAAGATCTTGGTTTCGTGTGAAAATCCACGTCACAAGCAGAGGCAGGGATAATATGATTAGAATTGCTGGTGTTAATGTTCCCGAAAATAAAAGAACAGTTATTGCTTTAACATATATTCAAGGTATTGGTCCTTCTTCGTCAAAGAAGATTTTAAAGCAGCTTTCAATTTCAGAAGATGGAAGAATTAAAGATTTAGCCGAAAGTAAGCTAGAACAAATCAGACAGATTGTTGAAAAAGAGTACGAGGTAGAGGGCGAACTTCGAGTCGGAGTCGCTGATGATATCAAAAGATTAAAAGCAATCGGAACGTATAGAGGGTCGCGTCACCTAAAGGGTCTTCCGGCTAGAGGACAGCGAACCAAAACAAACGGTAGAACCAAAAGAGGAAGAAAAATCACTGTTGGTTCAGGACGTAAGAAGTCAGCAGAAAAAACATAAACTTTAATTTATAATGGCAACAAAAAAAGTTACAAAGAAGAAACAGATTAAGATTATCCCTAAGGCTAGGGTATACATTAGTTCATCTTTTAACAACACCAATATTACTGCTACCGACGAACAGGGAAATGTTTTCGGTTGGTCAACGACCGGTAGAGCTGGATTTAAGGGAGCAAAAAAATCGACACCATTTGCTTCTACTCAAGCTGCAAAAATTTTAATTGACAGAATGCACGAATCACAAGTTCAGGAAATCGAAATTTTTGTCTCGGGTGTAAGCTCCGGACGAGACGCTGCTGTACGAGCTTTTGCTGGAACCGGAATCAAAGTTACAAAAATCAAAGACAAGACTCCAATTCCACACAATGGATGCAGAGCCAAGAAACCGAGAAGGGTTTAAAATGCAAAAAAACGATAAATGCAGAATTTGTAGACATACTGGAGAGAAGCTTTTTTTGAAGGGCGATAAGTGTAATCTGCCTAGCTGTCCATTTGAAAAAAGACCATATCAACCTGGTCACACTGGGCCCAGAACAAGGCCTCGAAAGCTTTCGGACTACTCAAAACAGTTACTCGAAAAACAAAAAGCTAGAGCAATCTACGGAGTAAGCGAGAAGCAGATGGCGAATTATTTCGCTGAAGCTAGAAAAACTCGACACGCAACTGGACTAGAGCTTATGAAGTTACTCGAATCGCGTGCTGATAATGTTGTATACAGACTTGGATGGGCAGAGTCCCGTGCTGACGCGAGACAAATCGTTGCTCACGGAAAGATCAAGATTAACAACAGAAAAGTTAAATCTCCATCGATCAATATGAAGCAAGGAGACACTCTAACGCTCGACAGACCAAACAAAGAAGTTAAAAGAGAAGCACCGGCCTGGCTAAAAGTGAAAGCACTCGAAGGACAGGTAGTAGGTGAACCGATAGTCGACGAAGCGCTAACATCAATAGATCAACAATTAATAATTGAATATTATTCAAAATAAGGAGAGAAAAATGGAATACATTCTCCCAGACTTAAACCTTCTAGAAGTTAAATCAACAATAGAGGCGGATGGAAAAACAGGAACATTCGAAATCGAACCACTATCACCTGGTTATGGTGTGACTCTTGGAAATACCTTGAGAAGAATTCTACTTTCCTCACTCGAGGGCTACTCAATCAAGTCAGTAAAAATCGAGGGAGCAGATCACGAATATTCAACTCTTAAGGGAATGAAAGAGGATGTTGTTGAGCTTATCTTGAACCTAAAAATGGCTAGATTCAAACTTAACGACATTGATGAAGCCAAGCTAGCACTTTCTGTTAAAGGTCCAAAAGTGGTTACAACAGACGATTTCACAAAAAACTCAGATGTTGAATCAGTTACGCAAGGGCACTATCTTTGCACACTTGAAAAGGGTGGAAAGCTTGATTTAGTCATTGAAATCGACAAAGGCAGAGGATATGTACCAGTTGAGCGAAGAACCGAGGAAAAAGCTCCAATTGGAACTATCGTGATCGATAGCATTTATACCCCAGTTAAAAAGGTCAGATTCGAAGTAGAAAATGCTCGTGTTGGCGGCATGACCAACTACAATAAGCTTTCTATGGAGATATCAACCGATGGCTCTATTTCTCCTCAGGCCGCGTTAAATACTGCTTCCCGAATCATGAGCGAGCACTTGAGCGTAATTGAGGAAGCAACAAGCAAAGTAGAACCTGCAAAAGAAAAGAAGGCTAAAGCGACCAAAAAATCAGCTAAAAAATAAAACAGATGAAATCAAAGTTATCACGAAAATACCAGGCCAGAAATAGATTGATGAGAAATCAATTATCATCTTTGATATTGTTTGAGTCTGTAACTACAACCGTTGCGAAAGCCAAGCAGCTAAAAACAGAAGCTCAAGCCTTTATCTCAAAGTTAAACACATCTGAAAACGAAGTAAACATAAAAAGATACATCAACTCGCTACTTTATGGTGGAGCGCAAATGAAGGCATATGACATCAGAAAAGAAGTCAGTTGCGTTAAAACTTACAAGCTCGATGAACGATTTGGCGATGGAGCACAAAGAATGATTGTTAAGCTTGTCGTAAACGAATCAAAGAAAATGCCTGAAAAAAAAGAAAATAAACCTGTAAAGAGTAAGAAATGAACGAAGTTAAAATTGACGTCATTGGTATGAGCTACGGAAGAGCCGCAACAATAGTTGCCGCTGCATTAATCGGTAAGGACAAAACCGACTTTGCTTATAATAGACTTTGTGGAGACACGGTTATTGTTAGCAATGTTGAAAAGTTGACAATCACCGGAAGAAAAGCAGCACAAAAGACATACTACAAACACAGCGGCTACATTGGAAACCTAAAAGAAAAATCCCTCGGAAAGCTTTATGCCGAGAACCCAAAACTTTTATTTGCAAAAACGGTTAAGGGAATGCTTCCACATAATAAACTAGCTGACCAGATGATCAAAAAGCTTAAGTTTGAGGAATAAGATGAAGGAAAAAGAATACTATTTTGGAACTGGTAGAAGAAAAAGCGCTGTTGCACAGGTTCGCATCTTTAAAGGAACGGGTAAAATTTTGAATATTGCAAAGAATGCCGAAGAGAAGGACGCTAAACTTATTGACGAAGTAACTGAGCCATTAAAGATGGTTTCGATGGAATCAAAATTCGATATTACCTACATTGTCAAAGGCGGGGGATTTTCAAGTCAAGCTGAGGCCCTGAGATTGGCCCTGTCTCGCGCTATATCTAAATCTGGCGAAGAGATTGAGAAAACCCTCAAGAAGGCTAATCTGCTCTCACGTGACCCTAGAGAAAAAGAAAGAAAGAAACCTGGACTCAGAGGAGCTCGACGCGCTCCACAATGGGCGAAGAGGTAATATGCCCACGGATCTTAAAAAGAACAAGATGGCTGAATATATCAGCCATGGCGTTGAGCTGTATTTAAGCGAAAACGTCCAATATTATCAATTTGCATACGTACTGAGCACAAACATTTCAGTCGACTTTTCAAACGCCTACGTATATATTAATTGCCCTGAATCGCTAAAAGAAGAAAACGTAGAAGCAAGACTCACAAAAGACAAAAGAAAGATTGCAGAAAAGTGCAAAATGATCTTTAATAGTAAGAGGACACCGCATCTGATATTTAAAGTGGTGAAATCTGATGAGCTTGATTTTTAGTTTTGTTTCGATGCTTTTAATCTTCGGCGGAATATTTACCGTCATATTTTTCAATACAAACCCATACACGTCGGGCTTCTTAACTCATTTTTCATTTTTCTTATCATTTCTACTTGCGATATTTTCGGCTATCTCACTTGCAGGCGTGATTATTATGCAGGCTAAGAAAATGCCATTCTCCAAATTAAGGTTTCTGCGCCGGTCTCTTTTGACAGCTTTCGCTCTAACCGGTCTAGTGGTTTTTTCCTCACTCAAGGTATTAAACGCAATGTCAGTAATTGCGTTTTTATTAACTATAGTTTTATTGGAGTTTTTCTTCGCATCGAAAAGGATTGAAAGAGCTCTAAAATGAAAAGATTAATTGCCTTAGTCTCGGTAATAATTATTTTAGTTCTTGCAGGGTATTTTCTTTTGACAAGAAAGACCAGCAATCCGATGGTACTTGGGTCATCAATTAACAACTTCTATTTAGAAAAGACCGTAAAGGTAGAAAAGCATCCAAGCAAAATAGCTGACATCAAAGATCCTAATATTCTTGCTGACGCCGCTTTTTTGATAGATAAAAAAACCAAATATCCACTGTTTGAAAAAAATTCATTAAAACAAGTACCGATTGCCTCAATCACGAAAGTTATGACTGCAACTGTCGCTCTTGATTTGTATAAGCTTAGCGATGTGGTAGAGGTAAAGAAGGAAGATATCGAAGTTGAGGGATCCAAGGTCTTTTTGAAAGCAGGGGAGAAGATTACCGTCGAAAATTTGCTATACTGTCTGCTGATGAACTCCGGCAATGACGCTGCTCTCACGCTCTCCGATGCAAAAATAACTAGAGCCGAATTTATTGTACTGATGAATAAAAAGGCTGAATTCCTCGGCCTTGAATCAACAGCATTTTTTGATCCCGCAGGACTCAACGACCAAGGACATTCTTCGGCGAGAGATGTAGCGCTGCTTTTTGCAAATGCACTCTCCAATAAGGACTTTGAAAAAATAGTTTCCACTGCCGAGAAAGATGTAACTTCTGTTGACGGAGTAGAAGTCCACAAGCTCAAAAACTCGGATCGACTGACCACCGGGGAAATACCGCTCGATGGTGTGATCGGCGGAAAAACTGGATTTACTTACGACGCTGGCCATACATTAGTAACGGCAGCATCAAAAAATAATTCAACGATTATTGGAGTTGTTCTAAAAACTTTTTCTGACACTCCGTCAGCAAGCGCAGCTGAAATGAAGAAGCTTCTTGACTGGGGATTCACGAGCTATACGTTTACCCCGTGAAGTTTTCTCTTGACTCACGAGCGTAAAGTTGCTACTCTCCAATCACATTATGACTATATCTCCACTTTACGAAGTTTTAGTTTTTATCGAAGACAAGGGCTCTGCAACCGTCCCTGATCTAATTATTCATGGTAAAAATCAAGTGAGAGGGATTCTGGGTAAAATGGAGGCTATGAAGCTACTCGAGAAGAATGATAAGTCGTATACGCTCTCACAAGCCGGCCAATCTTTTCTAAACTCAGTTTTGGATGTATTGCACCAGCCAACACTTCATTGGGATAAAAAGTGGAGGTTTGTCAGTTTTTCTATTTCTGAAAAAAACCGCTCGAAGAGAGATAAATTTAGGCGGGAACTAGAAGGACTCGGTTTACGTCCATATCTCAACAGCTACTGGATAACCCCGCTAGATTTGTCTCGTGAAATAATTGATAAAGCACGTCAACTTGGCGTTGAAAAAGAAGTGATCGTTATAGAGTCTGACGCGATAATTGGTAAAGATGATATTGACTTAATCCAAAACTGGGACTTTGAAAAATCTCGAGCTCTACTAGAAGAGTTTACTGTTAAATCAGAAGCATTGATTACTAACCGAAACCGAACTCCGTATGATATAAAGCTTATGATTTTTAATTATGCATTAATTCTAAACAGTCAGCCAAGACTCCCGATTGAGTTAATGCCAAAAGACTGGCCTCAGTTTAGAGCCAACCTTCAGTACAAAAAAGTTCGTCGTCTGCTCAGCTAAATACTTTCTCGAGTGCAATTCTTGCCGCATCTTGCTCAGCAAGATTTTTTGATGACCCTTCGCCCCTGGAGACTAGATCCTTGTCAATAAAAACGCCACTCACAAATTTTTTATTGTGATCAGGCCCTGATTCTTCAAGCACTTTATAGTGGGGAGTGAATTTAAATTTTTCCTGAACTTTTTCCTGAAATTCACTTTTGGCATCAACATACAATTTAGAATTAATTATCTCTTGAGTATTAGAGACTACGTTGTCGAGAATAAACTTTTTAACAACATCATAGCCCTGATCTAAATAAATCGCTCCGACTAATGCTTCAAATGCATTTGCCATAATTAAGCTTTTTGATTTTTCAGATCCATTCTTTTCGCCCTGCGACAAGAGAATGTATGCGAACAGACCTATTTCATCGGCAATTTCTGATAAATGCTTACCTCTAACAAGTGCGCTTCTGATCGCAGTCAACTCACCCTCGGGCTTTTGATAGCCAGCAAATAGATATTCAGTAACCACAAGCTCTAGAACTGCATCGCCGAGAAACTCAAGCCTTTCATTACTTTCCATTTTTATCTGGTGATTTTCATTTAGGTATGATCGGTGGACGAATGCATTTACCAAAAGATCGGTATTTTTAAACTTTACCCCGATTTTTTTAGAGAATTCTTCAAGGCCTTCGATTATCTCTTCCATTATTTTGCCTCCTCATCTTTAGGGATAACGCCGTTGTCAATTAGGCCGTCGTTGTGCCCGTCGATTAGGCCGACGTTCCGCCCGTCGGCCTCTTCAACGTATTTATCAGAGTTTCTATAAACTGAGCCTAAAACGCCATTAACAAATTTCGAAGAAGTCTCACTTCCATAAGATTTGGCTAATTCGATAGCTTCGTTTATCACTACTTTGGGTGGGGTCTCTAGATAAAATAATTCACTTACCGCCATTCTGAGAATGTTTCTATCGAGTACCGCAACTTGTTCGATAGGCCAATCTGGAGCGAACTTCTCGATTGTTTCATCGATTGTTTTCAGGTTCTGCTGAGTTTGGTTTACCAACTCCATTGCAAATTCAGAATTTTCCTTATCATCTTCGATATTGCCAAGATGTCGCTCAAAGATTTTCGGAGAATCTGACTTACTTCTAAAATCGGCCTCATAGAGAGACTGCATTGCGATGATTCTCGCATAATGTCTATTCATCTTTCAGCTGCTCCTCAACGACTTTGGCTTTTTTGGCTTCGTCCTTGAGTTTTATGACTTTCTCGCCACCATAAAATCCACAAACTTTGCAAACTCTGTGAGGTGCGATTCTACTTTTGCAGTTAGAGCACGAAATCAGTGTCGTAGCTTTAAGTGCGTCCTTGCTCTGTCTATTTCCGCTTCTTGTCGAAGTCAGCCTTTTCTTTGGCTCTGCCATGATTACACCTTTCGCTCCCGTTTGGCATTTTGCCAGAACGGGAAGTCCCTCGTAGCTCTTTAAGAGCGAAGTGGGGCATTATTATTTTTTTATTTAACACAAAATTAATTATCTTATTCTTAACAAATATTGTTTTCTTAATCTCGGAAGATTTTAACTCTTCCTTTATTTTCTCATGGTTTTTTGCAGTTTCAACTATCTCATCATCTATCATCTCGGCTTTTACGACAATACTAGCCTTTCTTTTGCCATTTATCGAAATTGCATACTCTACTTCGTCCTCAGTAACTAAAACAATTTCTGGCCAAGACGATCTAAATATCGACTTGTCGTCAAGCTGCGAGTATAAACTTTCACTCAAATGCGGGGCAAAAGGCGACAAAAGAATAAGAAACTTCTTCCACTGTTCCCGATTCATGGTGCTGATATCGATCTCGTTCGTAAACTTCATAAAGTCGGAGACCGCGGTATTGAAATATGCTTTTTCTATCTTGTTTGTAATTGAAGCGGCTAACTGATCAAGTGCGATATCTGCTTTCTCATTTCCCAGTTTAGTATATTCGAACCCGGCGCAAATCTTTTCTAAAAACTTAAATGTTCCGACTACACCGTTTTTTGCCCAAACGGCTGGCTGATCAAATGGCCCAATAAACATCTCGTACATCCTAAGTGCATCCGCTCCGTACTGAGAAACAATTTCATTTGGATTAACTACATTGCCTCGCGACTTAGACATTTTTTGTCTGTCGGGTCCCAATATCGTACCTACGTTTTTTAATTTTTTAAAAGGCTCTAAATCCTTTACGACGTCGATGTCGTAGAGGAACTTGTGCCAGAATCTTGCGTAAAGTAGGTGCAATACTGCATGCTCAGCACCACCCACATAATAATCGACAGGCAGGTAATACTTATCCGCTACATCGCCAATCAGCTTTTCATTATTGTTCGGGTCTGCAAATCTTAAATAATACCAGCATGAACCCGCCCACTGAGGCATCGTATTTGTTTCACGCTTGGCGGGACCAGAACATGTTGGACAAGTTGTGTTTACCCATTCTTCGACTTTAGAAAGTGGAGAGGTTCCATCTCCAGATGGTTCATAGTTTTCGACAACGGGCAAAAGTACTGGAAGGTCTTTTTCATCTACTGCAACTATTCCACATTTCACACAATGCACGACCGGAATCGGTTCTCCCCAATATCTTTGTCTTGAGAAAATCCAGTCACGAAGCTTGTAATTTACCGAAAAGTCTCCATCGTTTGTTTCCTTGAGTTTTTCCGTAATTTTCTTCTTTGCTTCTTCGCTAGATAATCCGTCGAACTCTCCCGAGTTAACCAGATTACCATATTGTACAAAACACACTAGGTCTGTATAAAACTTATTTGTAAAAAGCATCTCCCATAGATTCTTATCTTCCCTAACAAGCGGTTCTAATTTTTTGCAGAGCTCGAAAACTTCATCACTTTTTTCAAAATAATCTTCAATAATTTCGTTCTTAGTAATAAAAAGATCGTATCTTCCGACCGTTTCAACCCACCAATCATCTTTCAAAAATTCCTGCACGGTCTTTTTGTAAAGATTAATCTGGTCATTTTTGATCGAAACACGAATATGTTCTCGGCCGTTTGAGCTTATCGCAATTTCAAAATTTAGACTGCAGTCTTCAAGCGCCTTTTTAAATCCATCATTAACTGACGGTCCAACAACTACTGATTTTGTTAAATTTTGTGGTTGGACCACGGATTTAATTTTAAGATTATATTTGATTGCAAATTCGAAGTCTCGCTCATCATGAGCGGGAACCGCCATTACAGCACCGGTTCCATAGTGACCGAGGACATAATCTGCAGCAAACACGGGGATCTCTTCACCATTGATTGGATTTACGGCCACAATACCATCTAATCTGACGCCTGATTTCTCCTTGGCCAGATCGGTTCGTTCTAAATCCGACTTGCTTTTTACTGAATCAATATAGGCTGAAACTTCTGAATAATTAGTGATCTCACTCTTCAAATTGCCGATTAGTTCGTGTTCCGGAGCTACGACGACGTAGGTAACTCCATACAGAGTATCAACTCTGGTCGTATAAACCTCAATTATTTCATCTAAGACTTTATTTCCGGCTTTGAGTTTGAACTTGAGATTTGAACCTTCGCTTCTGCTAATCCAGTTTCTCTGCATCTCCTTTATCGGCTCCGGCCAATCAAGATTATCCAAATCCTCAAGAAGACGATCGGCATATTTTGTGATTTTTAATATCCACTGGTTGAGGCTCTTTTTTTCGACATTCGTTCCGCAGCGTTCACACGCACCAGATATAACCTCTTCATTTGCCAATCCGGTTTTGCAAGATGGACAAAAATTGATTGGAGCCTTAGTTTGATAAGCCAAACCCTTCTCGAACAATTTTAAAAAAATCCACTGTGTCCATTTATAATAATTTGGATCGGTTGTATTAATCTCGCGAGTCCAGTCATATGAAAAGCCAAGCATTTTGCATTGAGACTTAAATTTCTCAACATTTACAGCAACAACATCCTTCGGGTTCTTCTTGATTTTTATCGCATAGTTTTCTGCCGGAAGACCAAAAGCGTCCCACCCCGTTGGATGCATTACGTTATATCCACGTAGTCGTTTGTAGTTCGCTATTATATCGGATGCCGTGTAACATTTCACATGCCCAACATGAAGTCCATCGCCAGATGGATAGGGAAACATGTCTAGGATATAAAACTTCTCTTTTTTGTCATCAATTTTGGACTCAAAAACTTTCTGGTCTTCCCAGATTTTTTGCGCGTCTTTTTCAATTTTCGAAAAATCGTATTTCATATAATATTTGGTGGTGGACCTGAGGAGATTCGAACTCCTGACCCTCACGCTGCCAGCGTGATGCTCTATCCAGCTGAGCTACAGGCCCCTGACTATTAACTGAAATATTGTTTTCATCCTAATGTCTATCTCCGATGATAAATAATTTATCCTGCAAACACCTCTATAATTTAATTTTTTCGACGGTTTTCCGATTGTTCTATTGTCAACCTGCGTTTTATAAAATTGCTTTGACGGAATTTTTGTAATGTCGGACCAATAAAATTCTAGATTTTCAGTATTTTGATCTGCTCTGCATTGAACCGTACACCTAAACTTTTTTTCATCTAAAACAAAATTGTCTCTTAGTATTCGTAGGAAGAGCTTTATAATCTCGGGATCAGAGTTTCCGAACATCACCGACCCTTTGGTTGACTTGCTGCCCTCTGTAGAATAAAGGATAGACAGGGCAATCAGTGCGACTCTTCTGTTTAAAATACTACCTTCAAGCCAACCGTAATCTCTATCGATACCATCCAGATAACGTTGACGCCTGGCAGAGTTAGATTTGATGGCTAGCTTTCTTGCGATTTCGAGATTAGCAAGACGAATATTTTCTATTGCATTTTTCTGGCTATTCGTGAGGGGCACATCCCTGAGCCAAGAAGAAAGTGTATTTTTTGGTACGTTCGAGTTTAAAATTTGATTAATCTGAGAATAGGTTTTGCCTTCCCGCCTCAGGTCTATGGCCTTTTGCCTAAAATCTGACGTATATTTTCTCATCTTTCAAATCGTACCACTGAAGATTTAAATGTACAATTACGATAAATATATATTACCAGCTCTACTCCTGTTTTTCAATGTTAAATCAGTCTTTTAATCAAGCTATTTGAGAAAAGCTCTGATTTTTCAAATCCTACTGCCTCGAGCAGCGTCGATGCGATATTTGAGAGTCTGCCGTTGGGAATTAACTCAATTTTTTGCATATCGGAGACCAATATTAGGGGAACTGGATTTCTTGTATGCTCAGTGTCTGGCTGGCCGCTTAAAGGATCAACCATTTGTTCAATATTTCCGTGGTCAGCAGTTACAATAAGCGGAATGTCAGAGTCAACACACGTCTGTACAACCTGTTTAACGCATCTGTCTACTGCCTGAACCGCAGCAATAGCCGCTTTAAAATCGCCAGTGTGGCCAACCATATCGCCGTTTGCAAAATTACAAATGTAAAAATTGTGGTCATTGCGATTAATATTCTTAATAAGGTCTTTTGTCACCTCGTCTATAGACATCTCTGGTTTTTCAGTGTAACTCTTGACGTTCGGAGAGGGGACTAGGACTCTGTCTTCGCCCGGGTATGGAACTTCAATGTTGCCATTTATAAAAAATGTTACATGCGCATATTTCTCAGTTTCAGCAATATGAAATTGCTTCAAATGTTTTTCTGCAATAAATTTGCCAATTGTATTTGGGATGACTACGGTAGGAAATGCAGGCCGAGCGTTTAGGTTCAATTCTCGCTCAATTCCATAAGGGATAAATGTAATATAATCAAGATTAGCAAACTTCTGAGTTTTAAATTTGTTAAAGTTTGGATCAAGTAAGGCCTGAGTAATCTGTCTAGTTCGGTCTGATCTAAAATTAAAAAATATTACCGCATCTGAGTCCTTGATCAAGCCCTTCTTATCAAAAATCAACGGTTTGATGAACTCATCACTTTCACCCAGCTTATATTTGGCCGAGATTGAACTCAAAGCATTTTGCGCTTCTTCGCCAACTCCAGAGACCAAAGCGTCATAAACAATCTTGGTTTTCTCCCAGTTTCCCTTGCGGTCTAAATACGCCCTGCCAATGATTGTTGCTATTTTGCCAGTCCCCAAAGCTTCAGATGCTCTCATAATTTTCTCTACAAACTCGAGGCCCTTGTATGGATCAGTGTCTCTTCCATCGGTGAATGCGTGAATATAAACTTCTTTGTGACCGATGGAGGCGGCAAGTTTCATAAGTGCTAACAGATGGACAATATGAGAATGAATTCCACCATCCGAGACAATACCCATTAAATGCAGGGCTGTGCCTTTATCCTTACTAGCCTTAACCGCAGAAACCAACACTTCATTTTTATAAAATGAATCATCCTTGATCGACTTGTTTATCTGGGCAATGTCTTGTTCGACAATTTCTCCGGCTCCGATATTCATATGGCCAACCTCGGAATTGCCAACTTCGTGTCCCGGAAGCCCAACATCGTTTCCAGACGCTTTAATAATTGCAAATGGATATTCACGTAGAAGCTTGTTGAAATTAGGAGATTGACCGATAGTAATTGCGTTACCACCCCAACTTCTACCCCAGCCCCAGCCATCCAGTATTAGTAGTACACCTGCTTTTTTCATAACTATGTGAGTGAATCCTTCAAATTAACTCCAGTCATTTCTGGCGAATTGGTGAGTCCTAAGGAGTCAGTAATCGTTGGTGCGATATCTGCAAGTATCCCTATGGGCTCAGAGTCAGCAAGAGAAAATATATCTGAATATGAAGATTTATTTTGAGAGTTTGAGTAAACAAAAGGAACTGGACTTAATGAGTGCTCTTTATTTGGCTTGCCGCTCTTAAGGTTTATCATCTCATCGCAGTTACCATGGTCGGATGTGATAAATACATCATAACCATCCTGGATTAATGTGTTAAAGCATTTTGAGACTGAATCATCGAGAATTGTTACTGCCTTCTGCGCTGCCGCAAAATTTCCCGCGTGCCCCACCATGTCGCCGTTTGCAAAATTTGCAACTATAAAGTTATAACCCTTTGACGATGCATTAATTATTTCACTTGATATTTCATATGCCCTCATCTGGGGAAACCGATCGTACGATGGCACCTTCGCACTGTCAAAGAATTTATTTTCTTGGCCCGCAAAATCCTCCCTTATACCGCCCGCCATGAAATATGTCACATGGGCAAACTTTTCAGATTCTGCAACATGAAATTGCTTCATATTACCCTCGGAGATAATCTTGGAAAGTGGATTCTCAACTGAGTTAACTTCAGGATTATTCAAATCAAGATTAGAAAAGAAAACTTCCATAGGTAGATTGTCGTCATATGTCGTCATCGCAATGAAATTTGAACAAAGAGCTTCACGTTTCACATCCGACAGAGAGGGGTCAATAAAGGCTCTGGTTATTTGCATCGCCCTATCAGATCTGAAGTTAGTTAAAATAACTACATCTTTCTCCAAATTGATTTTTGCGTCTGACAGCATAACTGGTTCGATAAATTCGTCAGTTATATTTTGAGCGTATGATGATTCAACAACTTCTTCGACAGAATTTGCCCGCCTACCATTTCCCACGATCGCATCATAAGCGACCTGGATTCGATCCCAGTTCTTATCACGGTCCATTGCAAAATACCTACCCATGAGCGAAGCAATCTCTGCTTTTGGTAACCTCTCTCTTATTTCTTTTAGATAATTTTCAATTGATTTCTCGGCGACGTCGCGGCCATCAGATATTAGGTGAAGCCTGATTTTGGCGTCTGGTATCTGCTTATTAATCAGAGCAACCAATCCCTCCATATGCCTGATGCGACCATGTACCGCTCCATCCGATGCAAGGCAGACAAAATTACATACTGCGCCGGCCTTGATTTTCTCGATTAGCTTAGCAAAAGCAGGCTTGGTAATAATCGATTCAGACTTAATCGCTTTATCAATCTGAGGCAAATCTTGAATTATAACTCTGCCAAGACCAATAGTAGTATGACCGACTTCAGAGTTCCCAAATTCCCCCCACGGCAAACCAACTTCTTCAGAGGATGCTTTTAGCAACGCCTTTGGATATGATTTAAATAAATCGTCAAAAAAAGGTGTTGGGGCGCTTAAAACTGCATTACCGTTGGTTTCGGAGGTTATTCCAAAGCCGTCAAGAATCAATAATGCGACCTTAGGCTGCTCCATTAGTCATTTCCTCTTCAATTCTTAGAAGTCTATTGTACTTCGAAACTCTTTCTCCGCGGGAGGGCGCTCCGAGCTTAGCAAAATCAGCGCCTACACCGACAGCGAAATCAGCAATAAACGTATCTTCTGTTTCTCCGGATCTATGCGAAACTACAGTCCGGAGTCCAGCTTCTCTCGCCTGATTGGTGAAATCAATTGCCTCAGTTACCGTCCCAATCTGATTCGGCTTAATTATAACTGCTGACACTGCTTTCTTTTCAATTGCTTCCTTGAGTCTATCCTTGTTCGTGGCAAGCAGATCGTCACCGACGACAAGGCACTTGTCTGATATTTTTGCCGTTAACGCCGTCCAACCCTCCCAGTCGTCTTCTCCGACACCGTCTTCAAGGCTGACAATTGGGTATTTTGTAATAAGTTCTTCGAGATTCATACCATTTGGTACCACGCCAGCTAGATCTAGTCCAATTCGGATCTTTCCGGCTTCTTGAATTAATTTTAATGCATCCTCGTCAGAGGGAAGCGAAGGTGCGAATCCACCTTCGTGACCCACCGCAACCCCAAGGTTTCTGTCTTTGAGGATCTTTTTAAGATTATGAAATAGCTCGGAAGCATATCTGTAATTCTCGGCAAAGCTTCCTTTCTCGGGAATAACTAGAAACTCCTGGATCTGAAGATTGTTATCAGCGTGTTTAGCCCCCTCAATAAAGTTAAACATCGGAAGCGGGAGTTTTGGGGTCTGATTTTTGGCTAATTCAGCTATGTGTTTATATAACGGCATTTCTTTCGCTTGAGCACCAGCCTTAGCGACAGCAAGTGAAACAGCGAGAATTGCATTTGCTCCAAGACTGCTTTTATGAGGAGTGCCATCTAGTTGGGTCATAAGATCGTCAATTGCTTTTTGATTCGTGACGTCCTGACCTGTTACTGCAGGACCAATTGTTTTCTTAATACTTTCGATCGCTTTCAAAACACCCATACCACCGTATCTTGCCTGGTCGTTGTCTCTAAGCTCGATCACCTCATATGAACCAACAGATGCTCCGCTAGGAACTGAGGCGATAGTTTTTATATGACTTTGAGTTTCTAGCTCGACCTCAACCGTAGGATCACCACGTGAGTCCAAGATCTCTCTTGCTTTGATCGAAATTATGTTCTCCATTTGTGCCCCTCACTCCGAGTTCGCTTCTTGCGACACGGAAGTCCCTCAGCTTCCGCACTGCAAGAACAGAATGGAATTCGTTTTGCAGTAAGGAATGGTGTGGGACGCTTATTTTTTATAGTTATTTATATCTTATCTAAGCGAACGGTCTTTGTAAACAACAAAACGTTGATAGTTTGTGCAAATTCAAATATTATAAACTTAATAAGTGTTCATAAATAACAAAGGAGTTTTGCGGGGATTTGCGGCTTTTTTGGGCGGAACAAAAAAGTGAGTTGGGAACGTAAATCGGGGTTAACGCAAAACAAATCCCAAAAGAAAGGAAATATATGAAAGATCTATCAGAAAAAATTGGTTTACCAGTCGAGTTAAACGAAGAAAATAGGCTTGAGTTGGGTGACGGTGTCGAATTTGACGGAGAATCTATTCGTAAAATGTCCGATTTGACAGTAGTTACAGCTGACAATTCGCTAAAACTCGAGGATAAGCCTGCTTATTTTATGTATAGAAACGTCCACAGAGCTGGCGACGAGCAAAAGCTATCTGACAATAACCAAAGATTTGATTTAACGGTTATACCAGCCGCAAGATTGGGCGATGAATTTATAAAGACATCGGGACATTACCATCCGGAGAAACCGGGAACGGGTGTTGAGTATCCAGAGTTATATTATGTAATCTCTGGTCAAGCGACCTATCTGATGCAGAAGCATGAGGCGGATGGATCAATAAGCGACGTCATTATCTCAAGAGTTAAGGCGGGAGAGGCGATAATAATGCCGCTCAACTATGGCCATGTGACGATCAACGAACTTGACGAGACACTCGTCATGGCCAACTGGGTAGAGTCGAGCTTCAAGTCTGAATATGGTGACTTCGAAACAAAGAAGGGAGCAGCTTACTTCTTGAATAGCGACCAATCGGTTGTCAAAAATCCTAGATATGAAAACGTCCCAGAGGCAAAAACGATGCAGACCAACCCCGAAGCCATCGCCGACCTGAGAAACGTTCCGATTTACGACTATATAAACTCGATCGAAGAAATAGATCTCATCGCAAAACCGGAAGACCATTTAGAGGAATTCGAGATTGGAAAATTGTTCAACTAAAAAATACAAATTAGTGTTTTTTCAGTGAGAAATTGGCTGTGCAAACCGACCGCATTTACTAGCGTCGACTTCTTCGTATGTAGAATCGGGTCCTCCGAGACAACCCACTAATCCAGTACCCTGTAAAGGTATACCGTATTTGCATGTATATTTACCGCAAAGTAGTTCATCGACGATAACCGAACCATTGTAGACATTTTTTGGAATAAAAAAATAAATTATCCCGACTGCAATTATTACTGCAACCATGATAAGAATCGACTTCATCACGCCCCCTTTATGACTTGGTGGTGTTTGCTTTCCAATGCTCGAACTATTTTTGAACAAATTTCCTGAAAACTTTTCAAATGAATTCTGCTCGTGTGGGCAAAAAGGAAGGGGGTGGGGGGGAAGGAATTTTTGCCCGCC
>Ga0172379_10000617_pt1 | contig 86724 bp, 71 predicted proteins | sample GrowelOW334metaG_FD_119756 | JGI IMG/M metagenome (GOLD analysis project Ga0172379, IMG submission 119756) | Groundwater microbial communities from an aquifer near a municipal landfill in Southern Ontario, Canada - Groundwater well OW334 metaG | ecosystem: Environmental > Aquatic > Deep... | reverse complement strand
GAGTTCTGCCGGCCCCCAGAACCTTTTGATTACTTTTCAGTTATGAAAAGTGATGCCGCCGGCAGGGCTAAGGAAATAAGTATTATAGAGAAATGATTGAATTGATTGAGCCCTGCCCGCATTGCTACGCAAAGCGTTGCAGGCGGGGATAGCGAGATAAAAAAATAAATAAAAAAAGCGCGGCTGAGGCCGCGCTTAATATAATTTGTAATTTATTTATGCTCTGGCGGAATATTCTCCAGTTTCGGTATTAACCAATACATCTTCCCCTTCTTTTATAAATATCGGCGCTTGAACCACCAGGCCATTTTCCAAAATAATTTCTTTGGTCACATTACCGCCGGCGCTGTCACCTTTTACGGCTGGAGGCGCTTCTTTTACTTTGTAAACAATTTTTTTCGGCAATTCAATACTAACTGGCATATCATCATAGGTGCCGATAATTACTTCGATGCCTTCTTTCAAATATTTTGCATCATCACCGATCAGATCGGCATTCATTTCAATCTGTTCATAGGTGCTATTATTCATGAAAGCAAAGTTGTCACCGGATTTGTACAAATACTGCATTGTTGAGAAATTCACATTTACAATGTCCACGGCTTCACCAGATTTGTAAGTAATTTCCATTACTTTGCCATTTCCCAGATTTTTCATGCGGGTACGAGTAAAAGCCGCCCCTTTGCCGGGGTTCACATTTTGGAACTCTACCACGCTGTAAAGGTCGCCATTGTGCTTAATTACAGCTCTTTTTCGAATGTCAGATGTTGATAACATAGATGAAAATGACCAAGCTCCAATTCTCAATTCCCAAATATATAGTTCGTTTGGTCATTGGATTTTGGGTATTGGGATTTTAATGAGTAAATCTGCTAATAATAGCTTAAATATCCAGCTGATCCTTCACAGAATTGAAAGTCGTTTCTGTTATATCCCTCGCATCAGTGCACAATATTACCATACGATCTAGGCCTAAAGCAACCCCCCCTGCCTCTGCCCCCCTGCTTTTAAGTTCGCCGAGGGCGCGAGTAAAATCTTCATCAACCGGCCAGGTTTCTTTGCCAAGTTTCTGCCTCAAGTCGCGATCTGTTTCCAAGCGCTTTTTTTGCTCGGACGGATCGGTAAGCTCGCCAAAAGCATTCGCGACTTCGAGTCCGCCGACATACAATTCAAACCGCTCGGCATAACGCGAGTCAGCAGAAAGTTTTGACAGTGAACACATCTGTGCCGGGTAGTCGTAAACAAAAATTGGTTTTTCAATTCCCAGCTTCGGTTCAATTTCATTTAAAAATATTTTAAAGAAAATATTTTCATACTCTTCACCCTCAACAACATTGTAATTCAATTTTTTTGCTAATTCAAAAATATTCTTCGGTTCAAGATAGTCATCTAAATTTACCGATAGATATTTTTGAAATAATTCTTTCATGCTCGCTCGCTCCCAGTTTACAAAAACTGGAATTCTTTTATCTCGGTAAGTAAATTCTTTTTTATTAATTTTTTTCATCACTTCTTTAAACAACTTTTCGGTGTCGTCCATAATATCCGCGAGCGTGCCCGGAGCGCGATACCACTCTAACATGGTAAACTCCGGCTGATGTGAACCGCCAAAGTCTTCCTTGTTTCGAAAACATTTGCCAATTTCAAAAACTTTTTGAAAACCTGATGCTAATAATTTTTTCAAAGCGTATTCCGGTGAGGTACGAAGATGAAAATCCTGACTTTCGCTTGCGGCATTATTTAATTTTATCGCTATCGGGTTTAAATACGGCTCTTGGCCTGGAAGCCGCATGGATATTGATGTTTCCGCTTCAACAAAACCGCGCGACCAAAAAAATTCGCGAACACATTTTGTGATCAAGAGGCGTTCTTCGTAAATCTTTCTCAGACGCGCATTATTTTTTAGGTCCTGCCAGGTGGACATACTATTTATTATTTAAAAAAGCGCCACTTCAAACCGATGTGACGCTCTTTCATAGATATTTATTTCAGATTATCGGTTGACGTAAGCCATGAGAGAAGCCTGACGAGCTTTTTTTATCTCGCGAGCAACTTGGCGCTGGTGCTTGGCACAAAGTCCGGAGCGTCGGCGCGGAGCGATCTTCATATAAGAAGATACGAAGCGGCGCAAAGTTCCAATATCTTTATAATCTACTGTTAACCGATTGTTCACGCAGTAGTAACAAGCTTTGGGTAAATTGTTTTTCTTCATTACCATAGATATAAATTAAAATGGAATGTCTTCAACTTTAATTTCTTCTTCAATTACTTCGGCCGGACCAGAAGACCGCTCAGAAGAAATTGGAGTAGTGTTCGGTTCAAAACCAGCTGGCTTAGAACCAAGCATAATAAAATTGTCGCAAATAATTTCGGTGCGGCTTTTCTTGGTGCCGTCTTGCGCAGTCCAGTCGCGGGTCTGTAAATGTCCTTCGACATATACCTGTGAACCCTTGCGAAGATATTGACTCGCAGTTTCTGCGCGACCGGCCCAAGCCACAATGTTATGATATTCAACCTGCTTCTGTTTTTGACCGGCTTGGTCAGTCCACTGGCGGTTGGTAGCAACAGAAAAACTGGCTACACTTCTACCGCTCGGTAAACTTCGAAGTTCTGGGTCGCGGGTTAGTCGTCCGATAATCATTACGCGATTTAAGTCCATATGATTAAAGTAAGTAATTTATTATTCACCGGCAACTTCGCCGCCGATCAAATCTTCAAGTTTCTTGTTGATTTCTTCAATATTAAGCTTTTCAGCCTTTACTTCAGGGGCTAAACCTGGGGTAACCGCTGGGGTGAAAACAGTGTTTTCTCGCTCAACCATGCGGGTTATGCCGCTCGCATCGGTAGTATAGGCGATTTTTTGCTGGGCGGTCAAATTTGTGCTGAAATGACTGACCAAAAAGCGCAAAACCTCACGATGTAAGCGTAATTTGTCTTCCAAAACCTTTAAAGCCGCTGGTTCAGCGGTAAAAGTGATGGCGTGGAAGTAACCATAGCGAATTTGTTTGATCGGATACGCTAACCGATTTTTGCCCATAGAATTAAGCTCAACATCAGTTGCGAGCTCTTTTACCATGTTTACTATTTCGTCGGCCTTTCCAACGACTTCTTTGTCGTCAAAAGTTCCCGGCAAAACCAGCAAAAGTTCGTATTTTTTGCTCATAAGATATATGTTTCCGCGCCTTTCACCGCTAAAACAGCGATAAAATGGGTATTTTGACACCGGCGAAACCAGGTTGGATGAGAACCAACAAGGTAGATACGGGTCGAGGGGTCAAAATAAGGCGTGAAATGTAATGAATTAAGAAACATTTTTTGACTGCAGCAGGCGCCAAAAAATAATTATTTTGCTTTTTAAAGCCCGCTTATATTAACATATTTTGCTAAAATGTCAAGTTTGCCTGCTCCGTTGTTTTTCCACTATGACCACTCCAAAATTTATGCTATACTAACGCCATAGTATTTTTTACTCGTCCATTTTTTTGGACAACCTATTCGTATATTCAAATTAAGGTATGATTAGCGTAGAAACACTAAAGAAAGTTTTTCGAAAATACGATCTCAAAATTACTCCTACCCAAATTCGGGCGGCCGAAGCTAAAGCCATAAAAATGAACAAGACCTTTGAAGAGGTTTTGTATTCAGATGGTCTTGCCGAAGAAGGAGAACTTTATCAAAAATTATCCGACTATCTTAATATTCCCTACATCAGCTTAAAGGGACGCGAAATTAAAAAAGAAGTTTTAGCACTTATCCCGGGTCCAGTCGCCGGTACTCATCAGGTAGTCGCCTTCGATAAAACTCCGTCGGAAATAAAATTGGCCATGACCGATCCGACCGATATTCAAACCATCGAATTTTTACGCCGTAAAACCGGTCTTGAACCAAAAGTTTACATTACTCCACCAACTGACCTGAAAGAAGCATTGCGCCGTTACCACTCTGAACTTGAAGGCGAACAATTGCGTATCATTCAAGAAAGCGGCGAAGAAGCCGCCGGCAGCGATTTAAAAAAAGCGGCTGAAACTATTTCAGTTATCAATGTTGTTTCGAGTATTTTAGAAAATGCCGTTTACGAAGGCGCGTCTGATATTCACATCGAACCAACTGAAAAGGAATTGTTAGTTCGTTATCGCATTGATGGCATCCTTAAACAAATCATGACTTTGCCGAAATCTTTACAGAACGGCGTGGTCGCTCGTATCAAAATTTTGGCGGTTGTAAAACTCGACGAACACATGATACCGCAAGACGGACGTTTCAAAATTCAAATTCAGGATGAACGAGTTGCTTTTCGTGTTTCGTTTCTACCGGTCTACGACGGAGAAAAAATTGTTATGCGCGTTCTGCATGAAGGAACCAAACCGCTTACCCTCGATGGTCTTGGCTTTTTGCCTGGCCCGCGCGCGGCAATGGAAAGAAATATTCTCAAACCGCACGGCATTATTCTGGTTACCGGCCCAACCGGTTCCGGTAAAACTACCACCTTGTATTCTGTTCTCGGCATGCTAAACCAGCCAAATGTAAATATTTCTACCGTTGAAGATCCAATTGAATACCGTATGGCGGGTGTAAACCAAAGCCAGGTAAATGTAAAAGTTGGTTTTACTTTCGCGCTTGGTTTACGCGCCCTGCTTCGTCAAGATCCAAATATTATTATGGTCGGTGAAATTCGTGACCAAGAGACGGCGGAAATTGCTATTAACGCCGCTATGACCGGACACTTGGTACTTTCCACTCTGCATACCAATGATGCTGCGACTACCCTGCCTCGTCTAACCGATATGGGCGTGCCGCCTTTCCTTATTGCTTATACTGCGAACATTATCGTTGCTCAACGTCTGGTGCGCCGCATTTGCACCTTTTGCAAAAAAGAATTTAAACTTGATACCGCCGCCTCGCTTGAACTTGGTAAAATATTTACCAACGAAAAACTTTCAACACTTTTTAAAAATAACATTCCGCCTGAAGCAAAAATCAATTCTTCAGATACCTCAGTATTTTATCAGGGCGAAGGTTGTCGTCGTTGTGGAGAAACCGGCTACAAAGGCCGCCAGGGTATTTATGAAGTTTTGGAAAATACTCCGGAAATTATTAAACTTATTAATCAACGCGCCACCGCCGCCGACATCTACGATGCGGCTCGCAAACAAGGCATGCTTTCCATGCTTGAAGACGGACTTATTAAAGCCAAAATGGGCGTGACTACAATCAGTGAAGTCTTACGTGTCACTAAGGAGTAATATATGGCACCAAAAGGAGAGAAAAAACCAAAAGAGCAAAGTGCGTTAGAAATCTGGCTCACCGACCACCTTACTCGCATTCCAATCATGCAAAAGATTCTTTTTGTCCACAATCTTTCGATTATGGTCAAAGCCGGTCTTTCAATTGTGGATGGTTTGCGCATCTTGGCTGAACAAGTTGAAAATAAAAGATTAAAAAAAGTTATTTCTTTGGTAAAAGCCCAAGTTGAAAAAGGCCGCCAACTCAGTGAAGCGCTTGCCGACTACCCACAGGTCTTTCCGGCAATTTATGTTAGCATGATTGGCGCCGGTGAAGCGGCTGGTAAAATGGAAGAATCACTTACCCAAGTGAGCAGTCAAATGAAAAAATCTTACGAACTGACTTCTCATATTAAAGGAGCGCTTATTTATCCGGCAGTAGTTTTAGTCGCGATGGCCGGCGTCGGTATCGGCATGGTCACTTTCGTGCTTCCAAAAATTTTAGGCATGTTTACAGAAATGGATGTCGAACTTCCGCTTACCACCCGCATGCTTATTTTTGTGGTCAATGCATTTCAAAACTACGGCATCTTTATGCTGATTGGGTTTATCGCGCTCATAGTTCTCGGTGTTTGGCTCATGAAAAAACCTAAAGTAAAAGACGTCGTCCATAACCTCATGCTTAAACTGCCGATTTTTGGACCGGTTATTAAAAAAGTTAACATCGCCCGCTTTACCCTTACTCTTTCCTCTTTACTTCAAAGTGCGATTCCGATTATTGAAGCGGTAAAAATTACCTCAGCAGTAGAAGGCAATGTAAAATATCGCGACGACCTTATTGCAGTTTCTGAAGCGTTAAAAAAAGGTGAACCATTAAGTGAAGCGCTTGGACGATCGCCAAGCCGTTTTCCTCCTATGGTTGTACAGATGATTATGGTCGGAGAACAATCTGGTGAAGTGGAAGCCATGCTTAAAGAACTTGCAAATTATTATTCTGAAGAAGTCGATAATACAATGAGAAATTTCTCCACTATTATCGAACCAGTTCTTATCTTAATACTTGGTGTCGGTGTCGCCGGCATTGCCGTATCAGTTATCATGCCGATTTATTCTCTTTCTTCAAGCATGTAGATTTATGTTTCTTACCAACCCTTTTCCAGGAGCATTTGGTCTAGACATCGGAGATACTTCCGTAAAGTTGGTCCAACTGCGCAAACGCCATTCATTAAATCGGCCGGCATATTATTTTCCGGATACTTTGCGTAGCGTATCTTTACCAACCGGAGTTATTATCAATGGTGAAATTCAACAACCGGAAATCGTACGCAAGAAAATTTTACACTTACTCGGTAAAGACGGGGCTTACCCCAAAATTGGAACTCCTTGGGTTGTAGCAAATCTTCCTGAACCACAAACCTTTCTTAAACTTATCGACATTCCAACCCCTTCCAAAGATTTGATGTACGACGAAATTAGTTTTCATGCGAGTAAGCATTTACCTTTCGAATTAGCAGATACTTACCTAGATTGGCAAACCCTGAATCCAAATTCCGAAGACGCCACTTCACATGTGCTTATCGCCGCGGTACCCAAAGTTATTGCCGATTCATATACCTACTTACTCGAAGCTGCCGAACTTTCACCACTCGCCCTCGAAGCAGAGGCGGTAGCGGTAGCGCGGGCGCTTATTACTTCCACCAAAGACTACACCGGCATGGCTAGGGCAATGATCGACATCGGCGGCGCTCGTTCCTGTATTATTATTTATGATCATGAAAGCATTCAGTTCAGTAAAACCCTTAATTTCACCGGTGAAATGTTCACCACTGCAATTGCCCAGGGGTTAAAAATTGAACGAGAAGAAGCTGAAAAACTTAAACTCGCGACTGGTGTAAAATATAACAAGGAACACGCGAACTACGTCACAATTGTTGATACGATGCTCGGAAAACTAGTGGAAGAAATAAAAGGCACGCTGAGATTTTACGATGAGCATTTTAGCGATGCGAACCCGGTCACTCATATTACCATGTGCGGTGGATCCTCAAACCTTATTGATCTCGATACCGTACTTTCCCAAAAAATTAAGATTTCCACTCGGCCCGGAAATGTCTGGAAGAACCTTGCTCCCAAAGAAGTAACCGATGAAATAACCGACGAAGAAAAACGCCGCGGCTTATCTTACGCTACTGCGATCGGTCTCGGACTGCGCGCTGTTCAAAATCCACTAATGAACTCTTCCTTATGATGTCCCTTCGCTTAAATTTATTATCCCCGGATAAAAAGAAGAACTTTGGTGTTGTCATGCGATTTTTGTTCATTAAAGAAATGATGGAATTTGTTATTTTTACGGTTTCCATTCTCGCCATGATGTATTTATTTGCCTGGTGGGTCATTACACAGGCAATGAGCGACGTGGTTTCAAGCGCCTTACTTATTAATCGGGAAGCACCGCCGATTAACCGCGATATCGCCGAAATGAATAACAAAACGAGAAATGTTTATCTTTCGAGTCAAGATTTTGCCCAATTAACAACTAAAATTGTTGAATTCGCGACTGCCCTGCCTGGCGACATCAAAATTGCCGGCATTGATCTTGATCGCAAAAATAATAAGGTAGTTATTTCGGGCACTGCTTCGACTCGTGATGCGCTTCTAAATTTTCAAAGAATTGTCACTGAAATAACCTGGATTCAAGGCGTCACTGCTCCCAATTCACAGCTTTTCCAAAAAGAAAATATTAATTTTGAAATTCGTGGCACCCTAGGCGGGTTGCCGGCATTGAAAAAAAACTAGGCTTTTATGCTTCATTCTATTCTTGAAAAAAGAATTTTAATTACCATTGCCATCTTTGTCGGTATTGCCGGTCTTATCATTGGCGCCATTATTATGCCCACGGTTTTGCAGATCCGCGAGCTCGACAAAGACACCTATCAACTACGCGTCACTCTTGAACGAAAAAATGAACAAGCAACCGGCTATCGTTTGGCGGTTAAACAACTCGATCGTTTAAGAAAAGAAATGCCTCCTTTTAACGACTATCTGTTTAATAATGGTGACGAACTTAGACTTATCACCACCCTTGAGTCGCTCGCAACCAGAACTGGTGTGAGCCAAAGAATCACAAATTCTTCATTAGACAACATTACCAATCAACGAATTCAGGTTTCCATTTCTGTTTCCGGCTCCTACCACAAAGCTCTCACTTATTTAGATGAACTTGAACACCTTCCGTATTTTATAAATGTCACACACGTTTCACTTACCCCATTCTACGACAAAAAAGATCCAACTATTACAGACGGCGTCATCATGAATGTTGATTTTAATCTCTATGTCATTCCTTAGCCAAAAAGTAAAAATTTCAATGAAGAATCAGTTTCAGTGGTGGAGCATCATCACCTATCTTATGTTTGGCCTAATGATTGGCAGTCTTTTGCTTAGTTCGATTATAATTTATAATTATACTTTCCGCACTTTAGAAGACGCTCACACGATTGTGCTTTTAAACACAGACACGGTTGTAAATAATGTTAATCTTGATATGTACAAACGAGCGGTTGACGCAATCAAACTTAAAAGTACTCGCTCCGAGATTGACCGCAATTTGCGAAATATTTTTGTCTTCAACACTTCTTCTCCTGCGGTCGTTCCAGCTTCCCCAATTACCACCACTTCACCTGTCTCCGGATATGTCTCCACAACCAGCCAACAATAAAATTTGGTTTTTATTAGGAAGAGAGCCGCTGTTATCCGCAGCGGAACTTTTTTCTTTGTTAAAAATTAATAGCGACTCTTCATTTGAATTCAGTCCGCCGTTTTTATTTTATCAGGGCGAAATTAATAAAGATTTTATCAACCGGCTTGGCGGAACAATAAAAACCGGCGTAGAGCTTGGTGAAAATCTTTCTGGCCAAGAGCTCTTTGATGCCATGAAGAATGAACTCGAAGTGATTGACGGCAAAATTACCTTTGGCATCAGTCTTTATGGAAAAAACACGACACCTAAACAAGTTGAAACATGGGGTAAAAATTTAAAAAAGGAATTAAAAGCCGGCGGACATTCGGTGCGGTATGTATTTAATAATGAAGCGACTCTTTCTTCGGTAACGGTTGAAAAAAATAAACTGGCCGAGGGCGGTCGTGAATTCATGATCCTGCAATACAAAGATAAATACAGTATTGCTATCACTTCGGCTGTTCAGCCGTTTGAAAGTTTTGGCGCCCGTGATTTTGGCCGGCCTGGAAGAGATAGTGAAAGCGGCATGTTGCCACCCAAGCTCGCCCTGATGCTGTCTAATCTTGCTCAAATTAAGCCAAGCGAGGTTTTATTAGATCCGTTTTGCGGATCCGGCACAATTATTTCCGAAGCTTTGCTTCAGGGACATACAAATATCATCGGCACGGATTTATCGGAAAAAGCCATTACAGACAGCAAAACTAATATTGAGTGGCTGACCAACAAGAATCCAGAAATTTCTAAGGCAACCGTACAAATATATTTTCAAGATGTAAAAAATATCAGCAGCAAAATCAAACCTGACTCAATTGATGCGATTGTGACTGAGCCTTACCTGGGCAAACCGCTTCGCGGAAACGAATCGGAAATGGAAATTAAAACTCAGGCCGGCGAATTGCTTTCGCTCTACTCTGCGGCCTTTGAGCAATTTAAAAAAATACTGCGCCCGGGTGGACGCGTTGTATTTGTTATTCCGGAGTTTTTTACCAAAGTTCAGCCGGTTGTTATATCCGATAAACTTATTCCAATTGTTCAAAAATTTGGATTTACGGTTGAACCGCTTCTTCCAAAAGAAGTTTCACTTTCACCTTTCGTTTTATATCGCCGTAGCGACCAGCTAGTCGGCCGTGAGATCTGGAAATTCAAACTAAAATAATTAGGCGCTCACGTGGAAATAAACCACATCACCATCTTTTACAATATAATCTTTACCTTCGAGACGGGCCTTACCCGTTTCTTTTATTTTGTGCCAGCCTCCGGCAGCCACAAAATCGCGCCAATCAACAACATCGGCCTTCACAAACCCCTTAATAAAATCGGTATGAATTACCCCTGCTGCTTCCGGGGCTTTGGCGCCGGCTTTTACTGTCCAAGCTCTAGTTTCCGGTTCGCCGGAAGTCAAAAAAGTAATTAAGTTTAACATTTTATAACCGGCAGTAACAAGCTTATCAAGACCGGTTTCTGTTATTCCAAGCTCATTTAAATACTGCCTGGCTTCAGACTCGGAGAGTTCGGCAAGTTCGGCCTCAAGTTTCGCGCTGACATTAATTTGCTCCGCACTTTCACTAATCCGTTCAACCTGTTTCGCTCCCTCGTCGGTATTTACCACATACAACATTGGCTTCATTGTAAGAAGGTGTAATTCATTTACGATTCGTAATTCTTCTTCATTGAAAACTAAATCTCTCGCCGGTTTGCTATCTTGTAATTGATCGTAAACTTTTTGGAAAACATCCACTTGCCAACCAAACTCTTTAGCCCCAGCACCTTTGGCATTTCGCTTGGTTGTCTCGAGGCGCTTTTCTACCGTTTGTAAATCGGCAATAGCAAGCTCAGTATTTATAATCGCGGCATCGTCTTTTGGATCAACCCGATTATGAACGTGAATAACATTATCATCAGAAAAAGCCCTTACCACTTGCGCGATAGCGTCTACCTCGCGAATGTGCGATAAAAATTTATTTCCGAGCCCCTCACCTTCCGAAGCGCCTTTTACCAAGCCGGCAATATCAACAAATTCAATTGTGGTCGGAATAATTTTTTTGGAATGTGAAACTTCTGAAAGTTTGGCGAGTCGCTCATCGGGTACCTCAACCACGCCAACATTTGGGTCAATCGTACAAAATGGATAGTTGGCGGCATTAGCCTGTTTACTGCGAGTGAGCGCGTTAAACAAAGTGGATTTACCCACGTTTGGAAGACCGACAATTCCGATTGAGAATGACATAGTTGCACAACTATACTAAACTTTCGCCAATTAATCAACTATTCCGATTGTTTATTAATTTTATTAAATGGTTGAGTAAAAAAACACTTTATTCGTAGAAGTGTTTTTAGAATATAACTCGCCTCACCAACTACGAAATTCGCAATTGAAATCGGCGACTCGTCATAGACGAGTCTTCCTGACCGACCTGCCAACGCTCACGCGTTTTCAGATACAGATGTTTAAAGCCGTTCAGGAATCGGCTATTACTTTAGTTCCACGTCATCTCAGCCGTCGGCTGATCAGGATGGACAGCAAAGTCCATCGCTTTTTCGTCGCCGCCGGTGCACCATCGGGTCCCGTTACTGGACCAGCAAATTTGCTCCAGCTTGGCGCGGTAGGTTCCTGGACCCGGAAGAGGGATTGAACATACAACGCCGCCACAGGCTCCAATGGGTTTTCCGGCTCCGTCCATCACCATGAAGTTGCCAGGCTGACTGGCAGGACTGTGAAGCGTGACCTGGTAGTCAAGCTTGGTAAGAGTCTCGGCGAAATTTATACCGCGACCCATACTCCAGAACTCCATGTAAAGATGCTGACCCCGATAACCTTCGGGAGGCTCGATCTTCACGATGTGATTTCCCATACCCAGACGGACACTGAGGGGCGTTTCGCCCCGGTATTCGTTGTTGATGTACACCTTCGAAATCACGTCCTGGTTTTCGCACTTCGACGTGACTACGGTAACTCCGAAGAAGTACCAAACGACACCGTACACGATGCCGAAGAATGCGAGAGTACTGATGACGCCGAACAGCCACCTGCCAAGAATCCGAAACACGGTCATGTTTCCTCCTGCGCCCCTATAGCGCGAACTAGTTGACTGCAGTTCACCCGTGCAAACAAACCACGAAACATGGGCTATTTGCACAGCTGAAACTGCATTTTAATGAGCATTTATCGCTTTTTTTGCTAAAAATAGAGTAAAAAGCAACATAACATAATATCACAAAATTACGCTTTTGTCAATATTAAAAACAAAATAAAACAGAGATTAAAATCTCTGTTCATTTGTGGACCATGTGGGACTTGAACCCACGACCTCTTACATGCCATGCAAGCGCTCTAGCCAGCTGAGCTAATGGCCCAAAATTGTGTTCACATTATATATATAAACGCTTGAATTGTCAATTATGGGCGATTGTTGACTTAAAACCACCTTATGATAGGGTGACTACACAAATTTGCTCTTTTCCAACGCATAATCAGGGAGAATGCCATGCCCCAACTTCCTTTAGCTGTATTGCTTCCGGGTGAAGAAAGAGAGCTTTCAAGACGCTGGAAAACCTCCTGCGACCTAAAAGCCCGGGACAGACTTATTTTGTCCTGTACTGGATTTGTTCGGAGTCTTGCTTTTAAACTAAGCCGAGCAAACAAGCATCTTGGTGAAGAACTAACGCAAGAAGGTTTCCTTGGACTCATTCAAGCAGTTGAAAAATATGATCCGGTTTATAAGAACCGGTTCGCAACCTACGCGCAATGGTGGATTCTCGCTTTCATGAGGCGTTATTTAAAAAAGCATCCGGTGGAAATATCACTTGATGCGCCTCTCTATGAGGATTCTGACACCACTCTAAAAGACGAGATTCCAGATAAATTTTCCGGACCGGAAAATTTACTTGGATTAAACACCGAGGGTGATGTTCAACTTCTTCAACAAGCGGTTATTGCCTTACTTCATGGAAAACAGCGCGAAGTAATAAAACTTCGTTATTTTTCCGGAGAAGAAATTCCTTCGCTTCAATCCGTGGGCGAATCAATTCTTGGCCGCAGCGGAGATATAATTTCGCGCGAAGGAATCCGCCTAATAGAAGCAAAGGCAATAAATACCCTGCGTAAAGGTATAAAAAACTGGCAAGCAAACCTTGCAAATAAGCAAAGCAAAAAAACGCATTTCGGCATTCGTTCTAAAAAAGTTGAAAGCGGGTCTTTCTTTCAAGCTGAGCTTGAGGAATCCAAACAACAAACCAACCCGGAGACAACCATGAGTGTCATTCCTGATAAAATTATTCTGGATTGTGTCGAGAAACTCGGCGGCAAAACCAAATCCGTCACGACCCGAGAAGTTTTCAAACTGCTGTGTGACGACGAGGTTTATTCCGGCCCGGCATCACTCCGGTCCGTCGGACAAAGCCTGCGGCAACTGGTGGACAGACACCACCTGGAAAAATTCAGGTCGGTGTTAAGCGGTCTTACCGCTTTAAGAACGGCGCTACCACGCCCACAACCCAAACATCGGGAACGGCGGTCACTATTTCGCCCGTTCTGCATGGCACGCTGGCGCATGCCGACGAAAATCAGATATTCCAGGTTGCCATGGTAATGCTGAAATTGGGCGCAGAACCTATCGCGGAAGCAACCACCCTGTCGGTTGGACTACGCGAACTGGCTTCAGCCTTGCAAAAAATCCCGGCCAAATATCGGGACAGGGCGATTCAGGTCGCAAAAAAGATTATCGAAAAAAAATAGGAGTAGCCCCTAATGGGGTTTGAAACTAAGTCCCGGACGCAAGTATGTGCGTCCGGGACTTTCTATTTTAAAATACAAAACCGCCCTTCTGGGGCGGTTTATTTTTTCATAATTAATTGTTAAAGAATTTTTTACTTACGGACTAGAAGTGGTCGAAGATGCTGAGGCTTGCTCCGGAGAAGTACTGGCTGCTCCGGGTAAATTATGTTCCCTCTGCTCCTTCAATAATTCTTGCTCTTTTTTTAAGGTTTCCCTATTGAGCTCCGTTTGTTTTTTGTATAGTTCGCGAGCGGCTTCCGCTTGTTCTTTCTGCAATTCTTTTTTTAGTTGCAGATCGCGTTTATTAAACTCACTCTTTAAATCAGTCTTAAGTCTTGTTAATTCATAGTTGAAATTAACTTTCCTAAAAACTAGGATTAAAGCATTAATTTTTTGATTAAATTGTCCCACATTCAACGCTTCGGTTGAAGATGTGCTCGCATATTGAAGATTTTCCAATTGGATTCTTAAATCCCTGGCTTGCTGCTCGATTTTGGCGAGCGCCTCTTTCATAAGTTGAATACGCGCGGTTTTGAATTGTATAACTCGCGCTGTAGACGAACTTGAAAAACCTTTTTCTCGCTCCGCTCCTTCCCTAAATGGGACGGTGGACGAAGCTAACATTGAGGCTGGCGTGGAAGAACCAAAAAGTATTCTTGGTCGCTCCGGCCGAAATTCCAATGGTGCGGGCGATAAATTTGAAGCGCTCGATGTTACTTCTGCGGCATATAACAGTGTAGGACTGATTAAGCCGAAAACTAACAAGGAAGCAACCGACAAAACAATGGGTGAAACCCGAGTATGATGCTTCGCAAGTAATGCGTCGCAATGCTTAACGACAATTGACATATGGTGAAGAAGAAACTTGCGAATAACTCCAAAAATGTGTTTTTTAGACGTTTTTCGCCCACCACCCTCCCTAGTTAAAACTAGGGGCTGTGAGGTATGTAAATTGTTAAGCTTAACAGTGATATTATAGCATATTTTAGCCAAAAAGTCAATAGGTAAATTTGGCTAAAATTAGCAAAATTGAATTTTTTTGAAGGATAATTTTTGCTATTTTAACGATTGTGGCGGTTGAACTTCAATATCGTGCTCTACTTCCTTCTCAACCTGTGGATGAAGACCAATATCCACATTGATAGCCTCCGTCGGCCGCCCCTTAAGATCGATGGTGGCAGTTTTTTGAGGATTAAACCTCGGATGTTCGTAAGTTATAAAATATTCGTTATCACCCGCCAAGAAATAGTACCTGCCCTTACTATCGGTAATTTGTGAAGCGACCAGTTTATTAAACTGCAAACTAAACAGGCGCGCAATCGCTCTTTCAACCGGCTGCTTGTTGGTAATATCATAAACAATTCCCCAGCTTTTAATTTTCGCCGGTGCTGCCATATATCTTAGTAGTGCATAGAAAACAAACTGCAGAGCTAACAGTATCCATAAATACCAGCGCGGCGAAAAATAAATTGCCGCTGCGTTAATAAATAAACCCACCCACCAAATAATCATTTGCCCGTTATGAACGGCCCTTTGTAAACGGATGCGGGTCGGAGTCATATGCTCACCCACCGGATCAAGAGGAATGTTGGCGGTGATGATTGCTTCTTTTTCTGAAACCGAAATAGCTTCACCATGATAAATATCAATTTTCTTTCCATCATTTTGCGCATCTTTTAATAATTCCGACGGAAAGATAAAATTATTTTTTAATACTTGAATCCGATAGGTACCAGGATTTATTACAAAAGCATAGCGCCCTTGATTATCAGTTACTTTTGATTGAATTACTCTTCCGCTTTCATTATTAATAAGGCGAACAGTGGCGAGATCAACCGGCAGTTTATTTAATGAATTGTAAATCTGACCCCAAGCCTCTCGTTTGCGCCGATTGCCGAAAAATACCAAAGGTTGCAGGAACAGTAATTGAAGCAGGGGAATAATGTTTGCCCAAGACACGACAGCGACAGTTCCAACCGCGACCACGCCTACTACCGACGGAGCAACCACAGTTGTCATAGTTTCTTGCACCTGTGGATTGGCAGCAATATCCATAACCCCAACCAATGTATCGGTAATTTTTTGAATGCCGATTTGGGCCCCGATTTCAACTATTTTCGCAATATTTGCCGGATTTAGATCAAGTTTAGGAGGAAAGTGGATAAGAATGATTTGAGAATTTACAACGTTGTTTGTAACCGTAAATACTGGTGTTTTTCGAGTATAATAGCCATCTTTTACCGCAGTTATATAGTATTTGCCATTTGGCACCACCCAACCAAAGGTACCGTTTACTGAGCTTTGAGTGGGGTTATGAAGACCATATGATCCGGCTTCAAATTCTTTGTTCGACGTCAAATCAAATAATGTTACGGTAGAATCAACCAGCGGTGTTTTACCAGCTAAAACCTGACCTAGCGGAAGGCTTTGAAGATTTATCTTTATAACATCTTGCTTCCCTTCGCTATATATAATTTCGATTATCGCCTCATGGCTGCCAATTTGTGGGAAGGCAAAGTCTGCATAATAATTTTTTTCCGATGAATCAAGACCAAAAGCGTGGTTAGTTTCATCAAAAGTAATATGAATTGATTCCGGCTTAGATGATAATTTTTCAACCGCGATGCCAATTGTGAAATTTGTTCCTGCTAAACTAGTAATAGTTCCATTGTACTGTTTAGCTTCGATACGCCGATTGCCGGTAAAAAATTGGAAATCATTTGCAGATAGTTTTGCACTTGATGGAACATTGCCTTCCGGAACAACTGGAACAGTTGTGGTGGTGCCGGGCGTGGTGGTGGTCGCAGGAATAAATATACAACCCGGATAGCCAATACAAGCGGAATCCGCGCAATCAACTTTTCCATTATTATCATCATCAAAACCATTGCTGCACATTTCCGGTGGAGTTATTGATCCGCCGCCGCCCGGTGATTTACAAGCTTGATTATTTACACAAGCCGAATCAGCACAGTCAATAAGATTATTGTTATTATCATCAATGCCGTTTCCACAAATTTCTATTAGTGTCGGTACGCAGCTTGCCGTATTTGAACAAGCGGAATCAGCGCAATCTGTAAAACCATTTTGATTATCATCAATGCCGTTATTGCATATTTCGTTTTGAGGCGGAGCGCAAACCGGCGAATTGGTACATACGGAATCGGCGCAGTCGATTAAACCGTTAAAATTATCATCAATATTATTATTACATATTTCATTTGGCGGAGTTGCGAGTATTCCATTTACAAATGTGCCGCCACTACGATTGCCAGAGGTGTCATACGAATACACCATATAAAAGTACTGAACATTGGCGACTGCGGTTGAATCATTCAAAAAAGTATTTGCGCCATTATAAAGCAGGGTGCCGTCGGCGGGTGTTGTTGGCTGGCTGCCGGCTTTTCGTATGACTCGAACATTTAAAAAATCCGCGTCACTCGGGTTTATCCAAGTCAATGAAATAGTGCTGGTCGTAGCACTTAAATTTAGATTGCTTACATCAACCGGAGGAGTCACATCTGGTGCGGTTGTAAAAGTACGATCTGGTGTCGAAGTAGCATTCCCGACTGAATCTGTAGCAATTATTCGATAGTGATATTGGGTTACTGGAGCAAGCGAATTAATTACGACTGAATGATTTAAAAGAAAGGCGGTATTGGAAACTGAAAAACCATAGGCAACACTGGTTCCATATTGTAGCTGAGCGTCGGCCGCTTCATTGGTATTCCAGGAAATATTGGCGCTATTAGATGAAGTCGTGACAACTATCGAAGAAATATTCGGTGCGGTAATATCCGCCGCGAGAGTGTTAAATGTTCCAGTGTAAACTACGTTATTTCCTCCCGTATCCGTAACATTAATTTGAAAATAATAAGTCGTACCAGAAACAAGACTAGCAAGAGATGTGGTATATGAACCGGTTACCGTGCCGCTTGAGCCATAGCCGGTAGTCTGACCATAAACAATGGTTGAGTTTCCAAGACCCTTATCATCGGTCGCTGTCCAACTAATTGTAGCGCTCGTTAGAGAAACCGTAGAGGTAACGGAGGTAATTACCGGAGGGTTATCTACAGGCGGTGGCGGAGGTGGCGGAGGTGGTGGCGGATTAAAGGTTGGAATTGTGAGACCAACATTTAAAGTATCTGACTGCGCATAAGTAGCAGTAACCAAAAATATGGCGCAAAGTAAAACACCAGTAAAAATTGCGGCTTTTCCACCGGGCCGCATCAGGAAGAAATGCTTCTTCTTTTCCACAACCAAATAATTAAAATAGTTACCAAGACAAATCCTACTCCGCATAGCCAAACCGGAAAAAACCATATTACAGTTTCTGCCGCAATGGATGTTTTAGAGGCGCCAAACTGCACTGCAAGTTTTGCAGTATATTTGCCGGGCCACATCCCGGGCGGCATTTCAATATTTTGCTGCAGTCGTCTTAAGCTTTGAGGATAAATTGCATTACCAAGCACAACCGGCTGACTTAATATTTCTTTGCCAAACATGTTTTTTATTTGCATCCAACCAGCAGACTGAACCTCCATCGTTCCTTCGTTATATATCTCGATATTAAATGGCCAAATTATTTTACCGGTATATTTATCAACCGGCTCGAATTTTTTTAAAACCAGTTTTTCAGTCACGTTGCCCGCCACCGTCAAACTTATTGGAATCGCACTGCGCGCGGTGAGGCCGATTTCTCCTCGCGACAAACTTTCCGAAGCAACCATTATTGCCAAATGGTGCGAACCCGGCGCGGTACCAGCTGGTATATTAAAAGTAATGATTACCGTTTGACTCTCGCCCGATGACAAGCTAAATTTTTGTGGTTCGGCTTTCGCCCAAAATTCTGCGGGATCAGCTCCTGATTCATAATATCTTTTTCCTTCTTCAGTGTTTCGAATTGAATTAATATTTACACTATATTTATGTTTTCCTTTTTCATTATTATTTACTTGAATACTAAAGTTTTGCTTACCGCCCGGCTCAATGGTAGTTTTAAAACCAATTGGACTAACTGAAAAAGCAGCCACCCCAGTCACAACGAGTAGGGCAAGCAACGTAGAAAATATTATCGTGTATAATTTTTTCATATTAATAATTTGGAGATACGACTAAATCAACAGATTGACTATAAGTACCGGCAACACTAGTGCTGCTCGCGGCTGCCTTAAATGTCAAAGTGTTTTGATCGTTAATTACTTGAGCCGTGGTTGAGGCGATGATTGTTCCACCCACGACCGGCACATCTCCAACTATCGCGCTATTCGGACCACTTGCGCTAAAGCCGTATCCTTCGGTACCGGCAGTCACTGTGCCGCCAACAACCGCGGCCGGCATTACGCCGGTCGCACTATTAACAGTAAGTAAATAACCGGCAGATTCACTTGTTACTGTCGCAATCGCCGTAGCGCTATTTACAGCAGTGTCTGAAAGCGTCCCAAGATTTAAAGAATTGGTATTGAGTGAAATGCCTAAGGAGCCAAAAATTGAAGCCTGATAACCACCCTGAATCTGATAAGTAGTGCTTGAGCTAGTAAGCACTGGTGTTTCGCCGATTGTTTCACTAAGTGAATATGAGGTTGAAGTAAGATTGTCGCCGCCCGCAAGCCCAACTGAATCGAAAATAATACTATAATTTGTTGAGGTCATGACACCAAAAACCAACTGTGGAATAAACAGTGTTAAAAACGAAGATAAAATTATTATTTTTTTAATCATAACATCAATTATTCAACTTCTTCGTGAGTTTACAGGGCGGCCGGTGCGGGTTCACTTGATGGAGCTGGAGCAACATCGATGACTGGAGTCGGCGCTGTTTCAATCGGAACGACTGGAGTTGTTTCCGTTGATGGTGGAGAAACGGTTTCTGCTGGCGGTGTTACCACTGGGTCAACAGGCTGCGTTGTTCCTGTATCTGTCGCTGTATCTGTCGGTTGGGTAGTGGTCGATGAATTAATTACGGTTGTTGTATCAATAACCGGCGCGGTTGAACTGGTGGTTTCTGCTGGCGTACTTGTGTCAACTACTGGGGTAACTGCCGGTGCCGGTGCAGTTGGTGTCATGTTGTTCTTGTTTAACAACTCAATCAATTGCGTTTCATTAACACAAGTGTTGCCAACACATAATTCGTCGGTGGTAACTTTATTTGCAAAGAAATTAGTTACTCGCAATATTCCCTGCTCAATAATTATTCCAAATTGTCTGAAGGCATCAATAATACTTTCGAAAAGTGAAGAAGAAATTGTGCTAGTAGATGAAGCTGAGTTATTTATAGTTTTGTTTTCAACATGATTCCAACCCAACTGAACATAGGCAATTATAAATCCGTTTACGGTGCTTTGATTATAGTTTTCAAGTGCTCTACCGACAGTAACTCCCGGTTCAGTAGCTTTTATTGCGATACCGGAAATACCCGATGGCGCGAGCAAGTCTCCGGGTTTAATATTCCCATTAGCAGTAGAAACCCTAACCGGCACACGACCAGCGAGAGCAATTTTGCGCGAGTTGCTTTCGGCAAATCCTCCTTCGAGAACGAACCCAGGATCGGTTGAAACTATACCGAGCGCCATTGGGCTCGATGTTACTGAACATTTTTCTATATATAATGAAGAAGTGTTTTCCACCTGACAAATAACATCCCCCGCAGTCGGGCAATTGCCATTTGCTTCGCAGTTCGGATCAACCGGGTAGCGTTCCGCAAGATCAAGGGAAGTGCTTGCGAAAAATCCACCCGTTGCGCGAGCAAAACCATTTATCGCAAGACCATAGGCGGTGGAGGTACCAGCATCAACATGAAGCATCGCAGTAGAAAGCGCGGTCGTGGTGCCAATTTTTACTTGTCCGAGTAGGGTGGTAGTAGAAAACACGTTTAATTGTCCCATCGTACTAATTCCGTTCAGACCCACATTCAACCCACTTCCGACATACAAATTATTTCCGATTTCTGCGTTTTCCCAAACCGTCAAATCACTTGCCGCAACATTGCCAATATTGGCGGTAGAAATATTTGCACCCTCTAGATCAAAAGATGAAATCCAATTACTCCACCTAGCTACAACATAAGCATACTTACCCGAAACAGATATTGAATTCAAATTTCCAACACTAGCACTCGTATACCCTCCGGTCGTGGTCGGTGCAGCCGGATTGGAGACATCAACGACAGCAATACCCCCACCCACTACCCCATAACTTCCAACATAAGCATAATTTCCAGAAACCTGGACATCTACCGCAGCCTTTAAATAAGTCGATGAAGTAAATCCGGTCGTAGTTGGAGCGGTCGAACTAGAAATATTAACTACTGCAAGACCGTTACTGTCTTTAGTTGTAACATACGCATACTTGCCCGAAACATAAATAGAAAACGGCCCTTTGAAATAGTATGGATGTTCAGTATGACCGACCACTACCGGACTAGCCGGATTTGCAACATCAATAATGGACATGCCTCCAGGTGCCCAACCAAAAGTCACATAGGCATAATGACCAACCACATAAACACCAGATATTCCCCCCAAATTTGTTGCATCTGATATCGATCCAGCAATAGTCGGTTTTTTTGGATTTGAAATATCAACTATCGTTAATCCATTATTGCCGTTAGAAGACACATAAGCATATCTTCCTGAAACATAAACTTTATCTGGCTGACTTAGTAATGTAGGGTCGCTTACAAAACCTGAGGTTGTAGGTGCGCCCGGATCTGAGACATCAACGACAGCAAGACCATTTACACCATAGGCTACGACATAAGCATATTTTCCTGCCACATAAACATAATTCGCGTTTAATAATTTTGACGCGCTCGCTGTTCTGCCAACTAGCTGCATTGAAGCAGGATTAGAAATATCCATTATAGTTAGTGAATTATTATTATAATCGGTTATATAGGCATATTTTCCAGACACAATAAGATGAGTAGCGTCACTAATTGTCCCTTCGGAATACGTTGTAATTAATCTCGGATGAACCGGATTATCTACTGACAAAGTTCCATCATATACATGGAGTTTGGATGTCGGATTAGTAGTGCCGACACCAATCGAACCAGAAAATGATGAAGTGGTGAAAGAAGTATTAGTAGTGAAAGCAATAGTATTTCCAACGTTACTCATATATGGAGTACCCGTGACCGAAGTTGCACCTGAATAATAAGTAAAATATCCGGCCGTGGAAGTGTTTACTCCTCCGCCACCCCCACCGCCAACAGTCAGCGTGCCACAAGATACCGAACCATCAGCAGCAGTTTGGAGCGCCTGATTGCTTGCATTACAGCTTGCTATATATGAAAGCTTAATCGAACTTGAGAAGGTGGCGTTGGTGGAAGTGATAGAAGTGCCAGTTGCATTAACGAAATTAAATAGGCCGGTGAGATTGAGATTGGTACCGGTCGCATTAGTAAAGTTTAAACCACCCGTCAGCGTGCCACCGGTGAGTGAAAGAAAAGTTGAGGTAGCGAGTGCGGTATAGCTTTGATTAAGAAACGTAGAAGTTGCAAGCGCCGAATAGCTTGAGTCGAGTTTGGCGTTCCAGGTAGCTGCCGAAGAAATCATGGCATCGGTAACACTGGTGTTTGGTAATGAAAGCCCGGTAGTAACAGCAAGATTGGTAGTAGTCGCCCTGGTTGCAACAAAACTTGTTGAAGTTAATATTCCGCTAAATATACCATTACCAACAACATGAAGTGTTGAGGAAGGTGCCGCAGTACCAATACCAACCAATCCCGTTGGTAAAATAATAAGCTGTGGCGATGATACAGCTCCGGCGGCAAAATTTATATTTCCCGAAGCATAATCATTCAAGATCGAAATATTACCTCCGACGGCATTATAAAAACCTAGATCGCTACCAGCTAAAGTTTTATAACCAATATTGCCAGATGCGTATTTAAATAATTGACCGTCATCATTACCAGTGTCATTTGAAAGAAATAATCCGGCATTAGACGCCGCGCCATTAGTTTTATTTGAAATATTAATTCCGGTAGGGTTCGCCTGATCTTTAGAAACTACGAGTGACCGGCCCGGTGTTGTAGTTCCGATCATTACATCGCCCATTGAAACGAAACGGTTACTATTATAAATATTAGTTGAAGTAATATTCGTACCAGTTGCGTTTACAAAAGAAAGCCTAGTTGCGACTGAGAGATTAGTGGTAGTAACATTTGTAAAGTTTCCGTTTGTTGCATTAAATAAACTCGTAAATATATTGGTCGAGGTAAGTGAGGTGCCGTTTGCATTCACAAAAGAAAGTCCTGGAGTGTATAAATTGGTCGAGGTAAGTGAAGTACCATTCGCATTTGCATAACTAAACAATCCTAATATATTAAGATTGGTGGAGGTTGCATTGGTGGTCAGAAAGTTTGTTGTTGTTGCGTTTGTAGTACTAACTCCAAAAAATGTCGGACTGTCGGTTATTGTAAGTCCAGCGATAGCTGCCTGATTTAAAGTTGCTAAAGATAAATCACCGCGGAAATATTGAGCAGTGTTACCGGTAGTAATCGCGGCCTGAAAACCAGTATGATTCGATGAAGCATAGTCTAGATTCGACAAATTGGCGTGGTTCGTTGCCTGCGAAACAGATAACGCCATATCAAATGCAGAGTCAACTGTCGTTGCGGTAGCGGCATTTTTTAAAAACACTATTCTACCAATTAATTTTCCGTCGGAAATTAATCGGTCCGGAAGAGTGACTGGCATGGTTTCAGCCTGCGCAGCGGCTGCTGATGAATATTGATTTGTTCCATATACCATTACCAACCGTCCGTCCATCTCAACGAAAAACCATAAGTTTGCATAACGATTATTCGTCATTACTGTGCGCACGCCTGCATTATCAAAATAAGCATTTGGCCATTGTGTTTGCGTGGAAGAGCTTAGCGTTGCTCCGACATAAATATCAAAATTTCCACTAACACCAGTATTAATTGCTGAAATTGGATATCGATTTAAGCGATCCCAAAGAGCACCCGCTGTCATTGTAATATTTCTTGTTCCGGTTTCACCCAACATTAGACCGCCATTTCTTTCGTCACGCGCGAGCGGCATAGTTTCATACTCTCTTAAAATCATATTGGCGGCATGATCTCCGACCCCCTGAACATCATTTGAAATATATAGCGTGCCATTTTCATTTACAACTCTACCAAGTGGAAAATCTGTTTTATAATTCCAATTTCCAGTTGTTCTTAGTGCCACTTGCGGTGAACCGCCATTATATTCAACACCCAAATATCGAATTGTATTTACAGCGATTGTAATACTAGAAGAAGCTGTCCAATCGAAATAATACAGAGTTGTTGTTGCTTGATTTTGCCCTCTTATTAAACCGGTTCCACCCGCTACACTAACATTACCGGCTCCAATATCAGCAATTACGCCGCCGGCTACCCAACCGGAAGAATGAAATATATCTTGTAAATGTTGAATTGTTGAGTAGGTTGATTGTCCAATACGTGCTAATGATAAATTTTGAGCATTGCCAATATAATTAGTAGAAGAAACTGTGCCGACGCTAAGAGTTCCGTTAATGTTTGCATTGTTCGCTATATTTAAAGAGTTGCCAGGTCCTGATAAATATAGATTAGTACCGGTTGCGTTTGTAAAAGAGAGTCCTGGAGTGTATAAATTTGTCGAGGTAAGCGACACACCGCTAGCATTTGCATAACTAAACAACCCCAATATACCAAGATTGGTGGATGTTGCATTCGTAGATTGAATATTTGTTGCCGCGATATTTGTAGCTGAAAGATTTAGAGAAGCTAAATTTGTTAACGTGGCATTTGTAATAGTTGCATACGTCGAAGTAACGTTGGTTGCGTTTAAATATGAAATAGTTGATGACGTGATGGTGGTCGTAGCAAGAGAAGAAATACCTGTAACATCTAAACCGCCGGATATGGCAATTGTGCTCCCGCTTAAAACCATAAATGGCGTACCCGTAACGGAGGTACTATTTAAATAATAAGAAAAATAGTTCCCAGTAGAAGTATTCACCGCGCCTCCGCCCCCACCACCAGAACAGCCGACACAATTCCCAACTGAAAGATTGCTAATGTATGAATTGGTTGAAGTAAGGTTCGCGAAAATACCATTAGTGCCGGAAATATTTGTTGAGGTAAGTGAGGTACCCGTTGCATTTAAAAAAGTAATGCCATGACTGCCAAGATCAACATTACTATTTGCTCCAGCATAAGAAACAAAAGTCGTAGTCGCTATTGCGGTATAGTTTTGATTTAAAAATGTTGAGCTAGCAAGCGACGGATAATTTTGTCCAAGATAAGCAAGAGAGGTAGAATTGGCAATTGTTAAAAATGTCGATGTAGCAAGGGCTGGATAACTAACACCGAGGAACGATGAAGTTGCAAGCGCAGAATAGGAGTTTGTTAAATAAGTCGAAGAAGCAAGCGCTTGATAACCGATATATAAGAATGATGAGGTGGCGAGGGCTGGATAACTGGGGCCGAGTTTTGCGTTCCAAGTTGTTGCCGAAAAAATCATGGCATCTGTCACTGAATTCGCGGGCAAGTTCACAAGCCCCGAAACATATAGATTTGTAGTAGAAGCGTTTGTCGAATTAAAATCTGTAATTGTTCCATTTGTTACAACTAGTGAAGAGGAAAAAAAGTTTGTTGTTGTTACGTTGGTTACATTTGCCGATGTGCCGCTTAAGTTTGTAAATGACAGGCCCGAAGAAAAAATATTGGTTGAGGTTACATTTGTAGCGACCAAATTTAACGCACCAAAATTTGAAGAATAACTATTAGTCGAAGTGGCGTTGACACTATTAAAGTTTGTCGCGGCTAAGCCAATTGCAAACTGGTTTGTCGAAGTCAAACTAACTAAGTTAGCATTTGTACCAGAAATATTAGTTGAAGTAACATTTGTAAAAGTTGCGTTGGTACTGCCAAAAGATACTGTGTTAAAATTTGTTGTTGTAATTGAACCCGCAATTAAATTTGTGATATTTCCGTTTGCGACTGTCGTTGAGGTAAATGTTGAGGTGGCAAACGAAGACTGACCGGTTACATTTAAACCAGTTGAAGTAACTTTATTTAAATTAAAATTTCCGCTTGAATCTGAAACTGGAATGTAGGCAGAAGTTGAAGCGGCGCTCGTCGCGCCAATACCATCTAAATATTTTGCGTTAAATGCAAACGGAGTTGAAATAATTCTTTTACGAGGCAATAATGTTTCACCATTTACGACTACTTCCAAATAAACACTGCTGTTGTTCTGAAACAAAGTTGGATCAAGAGCGTTTGTTCCGGTGTCACCTAGATACACGGTAAATAATCCGTTTACTGGTGTGGTACTTACTGCCGCAGGAACCCCCACCGTTCCTGATGCGGTATAAATTGCCGTACCGGCAGTCGGCGCATCAAACATTGTAAAACTTATATTCAAAGTAGTGGTCGCCGGAGCAGTGCCAACATAAAGCCGTCCTTGATAAGTAATGAATGGAGGCGGTGTTGCGGCGGTAGTTTTAATGGAAAAAATAAAAATTGCCGCAAATAGCGACAATGTTAAAATTAAAACTCCTCGGCTATATAAACAGTTGCCAAGTCTCTTGGATTTTTTAGCGATGTTCTCGACAAGCACCATAAGAACATTAACGTTTAAATTATACATGTTTTACTACATCGTGACTATAGTCATTGTGGATAACTTGTATAGACTATTGTATACAAATTTTGTATATTTTATATAGAAATTTTAGACATTTACATGCATTTGACATTATTTTTTGCTTATTATAGTATATAATTAAGTATAAATATTTTTGACATTACATATGTCCCTCAATTCTTCCTTACGAGAACTTGGACTTCACAAATCAGAGGTTGTGGTTTATCTGTATTTACTCAGAAATGGTATATCTACGGTAATAAATGTTTCACATGGAACAAAAATTGCTAGATCAAATTGTTACTATGTAATAAGGCAGCTTCTTCAAAAAGGACTCATTAGTAAGCAAGTTCTTGGTAATAAGGTTGCCTTTGCAGCAACTGAGCTGTTTGCAATTGATGATTATATCGAATCAAAGTCAAGAATAGCAAAAGCAGTAATGCCGGAACTTGAAGCCGTCTACAATCGAGGCTCCTTAAAGCCTCAGGTTACATTTTATAGTACAGAGGCAAGCATCTCTGAGCTGCTAACAAAGTTATTGAATACAGACAACCTAACTTTTTATGGATCTAAGCCAGGGGACCCAGAGATGATCAAAGTCTTTTTTGATAATATTAAAAACACAGACGATAAATTAACTAGGGTTTTTATTCACCCAAGGCGCTCTATCAACTGTTACTTCATTTTATGGTTGGATAAAATAGCAATCATACCTATTTCTACGACACCGCATATAACAGTTGTACAAAATAGTGATATAGCGAGCAGTATTTCTACCATGATTAAAGGATAGTTTCATGTGAAACATTTTAAATTCATAAATTTTAAAAAATATTTGTATAGGATAACGTATACAAACATCCACAATAGTGTCATCTTATACACAGAGTTATCCCCAGTTCGACCGCCACAGGCGGTCGATTTTTTATTTATTTCAACCTAGCTATCACTCAATCAAAACTCTTTTGCACCCCTTTTGGCAACAAAAGGTGTGCCCCCAAAATTGCCTCGCAGTTGTTCCACTCGGCAAATGTCACGGTGAAATCAAAACGATTTTTTCAAAAGCGCATAATCACATTGAAAAAATCTAATTTCGCCGGCCATTTCGCTCTCGTTACACAAAGGCTCGGAAGCCAGTTGGTAACTGGCCAACCAATGGGGGTTTGGGGAAGTCGATATCCCGAGTTCTCGCGAATGAGTGGTTATATCGACGATCTCCCCAAAACCTTTGGATACTTTCAGTTATGAAAGTATCGCCAGCCCGGCGAGGGCTAAGGAAATATAAATTAAGGTAAATGAATAATTGATTGAGCCTGCCCGCAATGCTACGCATAGCGTTGCAGGCGGGCGACAACGAGATGGATGTTTTGCGCGAACAAAATTGGTAAAAGAAGTTGTGAAGAATAGCAATAATAAAAAACCAGCCGTTGAACCGGCTGATCTATTTGTGGACCTATCGAGAATCGAACTCGAGTCTGAGCAATGCGAATGCCCCGTACTACCGCTGTACTATAGGCCCTTGTGAGGATCAAAATGAATTTATTCATTTTATCCGAGCGACGGGTCTATATCTTGGCGATATAACCCTAGTGAGTAATAAAATGAAACCTGTTTCTATTTTGCGAGCGACGCGCTATATTTAGTAATATAGGACGTAACTGAGACTTAGTGCCCCCGGCACGAATCGAACGCACATCTGTCCCTTAGGACGGGAATGTTCTATCCATTGAACTACGAGGGCATGTCACGCCTGCACATTTTACTCAAATAAACACACTTTGGCAAGCCCTGTTGCTTGGTGAAATATTGTTAAAAATTATACTTTAAATTTTCATTACACTGTGTTACAATGCGTTTACTAAAACTATTATCTTATGGAAAATTTACTTGCAATCATAACCCTGTTTCTTCTTCTCGCGATAGTTGGTATACTTTTTTTTGTTATGCGTAAGTTTGGCGGAGCTGAGCCAAAAAATGACAGTAATTTGTTTGTCCTTATGCAGCAGCAAATTCAAGAGTTATCCCGGCTTGTTGACCAGAAAATGACCGACACCCACAAGGCAATGAGTGAAACTCAAAATAATTTAAACAAAACCGTCCAAACACAATTTGGTCAAAGCATGAAAGTAATAACCGATGTGACCGAACGTCTAACCAAACTTGATGAAACGAACAAGCAAGTAATGTCCTTTGCCGACCAGCTTCAATCATTACAAGATATTTTAAAAAACCCTAAGCAACGCGGCATACTTGGCGAATACTATTTAGAAACTTTATTGAAAAACGTACTTCCGCCGGGAAGCTTTCAAATGCAGTACCCAATGGCAGATGGAACCATCGTTGATGCTGTGGTTTTTGTAAAAGATAAAATTATTCCAATAGATTCTAAGTTTTCGCTTGAAAACTATAATCGCATAATTGAGGAAAGAAATCCTGTTGAAAAGGAAAAACTAGAGAAAATATTTGTGAACGATTTAAAGCAACGAATTACTGAGACATCAAAATATATCCAGCCCAACCAAAATACTATGGATTTTGCCTTTATGTTTATTCCGCACGAGGCAATATACTACGATCTTATTATAAATAAAATCGGCGCTTTAAAAGACGACACGGAAAGCTTAATTCAAAGAGCTGCCGGCAAATACCACGTTATTATTGTTTCCCCAACCTCGTTTTTAGCTTACTTACAGACGGTTTTGCAAGGACTTAAGGCTTTACGTATCGAGGAAACCGCCCAGGAGATTAGAAAAGGCGTGGAGCAACTCGGCAAACACTTGCTAGCATACGAAATTTACATGAAAAAGATGGGTAAAAACCTTGATACCACTGTTAATGCTTTTAACGACTCTTACAAGGAGTTTGTTAAAATTGACAAAGATGTTGTAAAAATTACCGGTGGCGAAAAATCGGTTGAAACCCTTCAAATCGATCGTCCGGTTATTGATATTGAATAATTATATGAATAACGTTGAAAAAGGATTTCAGCCCGAACTAAAGATCAGACCAAGCAAAGAGTTTGCCGATCGCCTGTTTGATGGGGTTTTCGATAAAAATAATCTTGTAGAACTGCGTCATTTACTAGATAAATACGATTGGAAACATTTTTCTTCAAACCAAGAACTACGTAAAAAAATAAACAACGGCTTATCTGAACTTAACAAAATAAAGCTCGAAATCGAGAGTGGTTATAACAAAACAACCGATCTTAATGAAATTGAGTCGTTAATACTTGCCCTACAAACAACCTTTTGTGGCCGAAAGTATATTCAGTAATCTTGACATAAATCAATTTTTAGTATAGAATAAGCCAAGATTTAAATTTAAGTATATTGCAGACATGCTCTCTAACGTTTGCAAACGGCTAACCTTTAACAAATTTTCAAATTATGCCAAATAAACACAGCGCGCAAAAAGCACTGCGCCAAACAAAAACCCACGCCATACAAAATGCTGCCCGCCGCGATGCCTACAAAGCTGCAGTAAAAAACGTTATTAAGGCCAAATCTGCTGAGGAAGCTAAGAAATTAATTATCGCCGCTCAAAAGGCTCTTGATAAAGCCGCCAAGGTCGGAGTAATTAAGAAAAATACCGCCAGCCGCCGGCTTTCCCGTCTTATGGCCAAAGTAAAGAAACTTTCTAAATAATTCTGTTTTACAAAAAAACCAGCCACAACTGTCGGCTGGTTTTTTAATTTAAATTTATTTATTCTGTATATTTAAGTTCAATCCTGATTTTCTTTAAGACATCGCTTATATTCCAATTTGTTTTAATCATATAATCGTACACCCGATTTTCCACCGCAGCGGCAAGTTTTTCCCGATCTTCAATGTTAGTTAAAATAATAACTTTAACTTTCTTTCCCCACTCATCCTCGCGTAATTTTTTTAACATTGTGATCCCATCCATTTTTGGCATGAAAAGATCAAGCAAGATTAAATTGGGTTTTTCTCTAAGCGCTACTGCAAGCCCTTCTTCACCGTCTACCGCGGTTATTACTTCAAATTCCTGATTAGATAAACCGGATGAAAGAACTTTCAAAAGCGATACATCATCCTCGATAATTAAAACTTTTTTTAAGCTAGTTTGTTTCATAGTATAAATGATAACAAGTTTACTTTACCACATCTTCAATTTTTATCAAAGTATTATATTCAGATTGAATATTTATGATTTTTATATTATAATAGCGAAAGCATAAAAAGTTTTATTGAACTGTTTTTTGGCTAAGGTTAGCCAAATTTATTATGAATATACTTGCTATCATTCAATCACTTCACGGATCAGCCATTGTTTACGCGGTGGTTGTTTTATTTGCCTTCATTGAATCACTCGTTGTTGTGGGCCTAGCATTTCCCGGCACAACTTTAATGGTTTTCGTTGGATATTTAGTTTCACGTGGCCAACTAAACTTTGCGCTCTCCGTACTCACTCTATCGCTCGGCGGCATTGCTGGAGATGTCTTAAGTTTTTATCTGGGCAGAGGTGGAAAAAGAATTTTAAAGATTATTGAAAAATATTTAAAGCCGGATCGTCTTAAAAGTGCCGAAATTTTTTTTAAAAAATATGGTGTCGCCGGAGTCGTCGCTCATCGCTTTATCGGCCCGCTTCGACCACTACTTCCCTTCGCCGCGGGTTTATTAAAAATGCGTCGGCGCGTTTTTATTCCGATTGATATTTTTAGCAATGTTGCTTCAGCGATTTTTTATGTAGCAATTGGCGTCTTTGTCAGTCACCGCTGGAGGTTTTATCTTGAGCTGTTTGTGCGTTATGAAAAAATTTCTTTAGCGGCAATAGTCATTATACTTGCCGGTTATTACGTTTTATCAAAAAAATCAAACATAAAATAATATGTCACTTTTAATAATATTTTTGGGTTTGGTTTTTGGGTTTGTCGCTTATAAAAACTTTCGTCTGGCTGCACAAATATTTATTTGCTTGCTTCCGACCTATCTGATTCGTATTAATATTGGGCCCCTGCCTTCTACCGCGCTTGAGGTCGCATTTGGTTTTTTGACGCTTGTTTGGTTAATTCGTTATGCCTTAACGGATTATAAAAATATTAGGATGTTTCTTGTAAAACATCGTATTTTTTCCTATTCACTGGCGTTGTTTTTTGTCTCTTCTCTTATTAGCATCTTTATCAGCGACATGTGGTGGTATTCATTTGGTCAGTGGCGAGCTTACTTTTTAGAACCCATAATATTATTTTTTATTTTCATCGGTCGAGATGATAACCTTTCTTACCACGATTTGCTTCGCGCTCTTTGCTGGTCTTCGGCGAGCGTTGCCCTTTACGCAATTATTCAAAAACTATTTGATTTTGGCTTAGACGACAGCGGTCGGGCGGTGTCTTTTTTCACCTCTCCTAATGCGGTCGGTTTATATTTGGCGCCACTTATGGTTTTGCTTACTAAGCAACTTTATGATAAAAAAGATAAATTTTTAAACAATTATTTATTCTTGGTCAAAATTCCTGAGTTCTGGTTAATCACGGCTTCCGCCTTGGCGGTTGTTTTTACGCGCTCTCTTGGCACTGTAATCGGACTTATCTTCGCGCTGGTTGTGATGTTTATAATAATAGGCAAACGAAATTTTGCCGCGGCAATTGTTGTTGCCCTGGTCTTAAGCTCTATCATTTCTTATCGAATGGTTAATGTCTCCAATCAAAAATTTCAATCCTTTCAAAACCGAATTACTCTTTGGACTTATTCCTTTGATTACCTGACCGCTTCTCCTAAAAATTATATTTTTGGCACCGGGCTTAGGCAATTTTTTCGCAAGATTCAAAAGCCTTATTATAATTCAGAAAAAATGGAACGCTTGATTTATCCGCATAATATTTTTCTTAATTTTTGGACTGAAATCGGCTTTATTGGTCTTTTGGGTTTCGCTGCTATTATGGCTAATTTACTTGCTTTTTCTCAATATATTTTGCAAAAAAAACAACTGGTTGCGGCCGCGGCCTGCCTTGGGATTATTACCGTAATTATTGTACACGGCTTGGTCGATGTTCCATATTTTAAAAACGATCTTGCGATGATGTTTTGGATTTTAACTGCTTACATTATTAAAGTTAAAGAAGCAGCATGAGACAAAATATTTTAAAGCTACTTGGCGCTCCTGGAGTTATTCTTCATGAACTTGGACATTTATTTTTTTGCCTGGTATCCGGTGTAAAAGTGTTTCGGGTGAAACTTTTTAGTTTTAAAAAAACTGCCGGCTTTGTTGAACATGCCGAGCCGTCCAGTCTTGTTCAAAGTGTTTTAATATCTTTTGGTCCGTTAACTTTTAATTCATTTGCCAGTTTAATTTTGTTTGCGAGGATTGCTTCGCCATATTATATTTGGCAAAATTTTATTTTAGCCTGGCTGGGTTTTGTTTCGGCGCTTCATTCCATTCCTTCAAACGGCGACGCTAGCACCCTCGCGTCTATCGCCTCAAGAAAGCTTCGACATAATCCGCTCGCTTTGCTTTGCTATCCGTTTGTGTTCATTATTTATTGCCTTAATCTTTTGAAGCGTCTGCATCTTCATTTTCTTTATGCTGGCTTACTTTTTTTTCTTGGCAACATATATTTAAAATAAACTCTTTGGATCTTTCATAATATTCAAATTACAGTCATTATAAAACCGACCCTTTGAAGTAGTCGGTTTTATATTTGCTTTTAAAATTATTTCTTTACTCCGATTTTATAATGCTTAATTTTTTTTCATCCATCATGAGTACAAAGAAAAATATCGTCGTCGTTAATATTGCGAGAATATAAAACGAAAGACCTACCGACATACCAATCGCTGCCGATGCCCAGAGACCCGCGGCGGTCGTTAAACCATCCACATGATTCTCGCGGTGAAAAATAAGACCGACCCCAAGAAAGCCAATACCGGTGACAATTTGACCGGCTATATTTGCGGAACTGGTCATGGTAGCATCATAGCCAAACCTCGAAAGCAGCGTAAAAAGCGTTGATCCGGCCGTTACTAAGGCATAAGTACGTGGTCCGGCTGACTTTCCCCAACGCGCCCTTTGCCAACCAAGAATCGCACCAAGTCCAATTGAAAGGAGAATTTGGCCGCTGAAAATTAACTGAGTTAAAACAGATTGTTCCATAAATATATGGTTAATATCGAGGTGAATTATATCATGCATTGACTGTTTTGTGAATAAATAGTATATTTATCGCCTATATGGGCCATTAGCTCAGCTGGCTAGAGCGCCGCGTTTGCAACGCGGAGGCCGTCGGTTCGATTCCGACATGGTCCACAATTAACAATCGGAAGCGAACCAAAGGTGGTAGGAAAAGAATTTTCCTACTTGCCGAGGAAAGGTATTGGAAAACCCGAAGGTTTTCCAAAGAGTACTGCCAAAGCAGTACGAGTTCGCTTCCACATGGTCCACAATATTAAAACGGCAAACCGCCGTTTTTTTATTTACCACCTTATTCTTAGCCAAAATAAATAATATTTAGTGGTTTATCCACAGGTATAACACTACTGCTAGTATTCAAACTGTGATATAGTATTATAATCTCTAAAAAATAATTTAATACTATGTCCCAACAAATAAAAATAAAAAAACGCAACGGCTCAATCGTGGCGTTTGATTCGGCAAAAATTATTCTGGCCGTTCAAAAAGCTTTCACCGCAGTTCGCGGCAGCTACGAACAAAACAAGCTCGAAGCTTTGACCGAACGCGTGGTCGCGCAAATCGAAACACTTTTTCATTCCGGCAATCCGACAGTGGAAAATGTTCAAGACTTAGTAGAACGTGAGCTTATGGAATTAGGATTTTACGACGTCGCGAAAGCTTACATTCTTTATCGTTATGAACACGCCAAAGAGCGCGAAGAAAATAAAAAAATTCTTCTTGAAAAAATAGAAAAACATACTCTTACTGTCACCAAGCGTTCCGGAAAAACCGAAGTGTTTTCTGACGCTAAACTTCGCCGCTCGCTTGGTTTTGCGATCAAAGGGTTTGAGTCGATTGTTGACGCTGGAAATATTATTAACCAGTGTCGCTCTGAGCTTTACGAAGGAATAACAACCAAGGATGTTGAGCGCGCTTTAATTATGACCGTGCGCGCAATGATCGAACAAGATCCGGCCTATGCAACCATCGCCGCTCGTCTTTTATTGTTTACCAACTATAAAGAAGTAATCGGAGCAGACAATATTGATTTTAATCAACTCGACAAACAATACCGCAGCGCTTTTATTAACAACCTCAAAAAGGGCGTTGAAATTGGCCGGCTTGATCCACGTCTCCTTGCCTTTGATCTTGAAGCGCTAAGCCGGGCTTTAGTAATCGATCGCGACGATCTGTTTATTTACATGGGCCTGCAAACTCTTACCGATCGATATTTTGTCGCCGACCATGAAACCAAACAAACCCTTGAAACTCCTCAGGCATTTTGGATGCGTATTGCCATGGGTGCGGCGGTAAACGAAAAAAACAAACTTGAACACACCATAAAATTTTACGAAATAATGTCTAAGCTTTATTACACTCCGTCTACTCCGACTCTTTTCCATGCCGGCACTCTTAAGCCACAGCTGTCTTCTTGCTACCTAAACACAGCTTCTGACTCGCTTGATAATATTTTTAAAACCTATTCTGACAACGCCCAGCTTTCCAAATGGTCTGGCGGTATTGGCACCGATTGGACCAACATCCGCGGTACTGGCGCATTTATTGAGGGTACCGGGGTAGAATCACAAGGAGTAATTCCCTTTCTTAAAATTGCGAATGATGTAACAGTCGCAATCAATCGCAGCGGCCGCCGCCGCGGCGCCGCCTGCGTCTATTTAGAGGCCTGGCATTATGATGTTGAAGCCTTTTTAGAGTTACGAAAAAATACCGGTGACGAAAGGCGCCGTACTCATGATATGGATACAGCGAATTGGATTCCGGATTTGTTTATGAAACGCGTTAAAGAAGACGGTCCGTGGACTTTGTTTTCTCCGGAAGAAACTCCGGATTTGCACCATATTTATGGCAAGCGTTTTGAAGAAAGATATGCTCGCTACGAGAAAATGGTTGATGAAGGCAAAATAACTTTATTCAAAAAAATACAAGCGCGCGATCTTTGGAAAAAAATGCTCGCCATGTTGTTTGAAACCGGCCACCCTTGGATTACATTTAAAGATCCTTCCAATATCCGCTCCCCCCAGGATCATGTCGGTGTTGTTCATAACTCCAACCTTTGTACTGAAATAACCCTCAACACCTCCGAAACCGAAACCGCCGTTTGCAATCTTGGCTCGCTAAATTTTGCAAAATTTGTCAGTAATAACAAATTTAATGAACCGCTTGTAAAAGAAGTTGTAACAACTGCGATGAGAATGCTTGATAATATTATTGATATTAATTATTACCCGACAACAGACGCCAAAAATTCCAACTTGCGCCATCGACCGGTCGGTCTCGGCATTCGCGGGTTTCAAGATGCCCTGTACGGACTTAATATAAATTTTGATTCTGATGAGTGCGTAGAGTTTGCCGATTACAGCATGGAGGTTGTTTCATACTATGCAATTCTCGGTTCGTCTCAACTTGCCGCGGAGCGCGGGGCTTACGAAACCTTTCGCGGATCAAAGTGGGACCGGGGAATATTTCCGGTCGATACGCTTGATTTACTAGAACAAGAGCGCGGACAAAAAATTGATGTGCAAAGAGGCGGAAAATTAAACTGGGACATCGTAAAAGCGTCGGTCCGCGAACACGGCATGAGAAATTCAAACTGTCTCGCGATTGCCCCGACCGCTACAACCGCGAACATTGTCGGCTGTATTCCAACTATTGAACCAATGTATAAAAATCTTTATGTCAAAGCCAACCAGGCCGGAGATTTCATCGTCATCAATCCTTATTTGGTCGAAGATCTAAAAAAACTTAATCTTTGGGATTTTGAAATGCTTGGAAAAATTAAATACCACGGCGGCAGTGTCGCGGAAATAAATGAAATTCCGGAAACTATCCGTCGTAAATACAAAGAAACTTTTGAAATAAATCCGCGCTGGTTAATCAAGTCAGCCGCTTACCGCGGCAAATGGGTTGACCAAAGCCAATCTCTGAATATTTATTTTAACGGCACTTCTGGAAAAGATCTAAGCGAGATTTATGTTTATGCCTGGGAAATGGGTCTTAAAACAACCTATTATCTTCGGACTTTGGCCATGTCCCAAGTCGAGAAGTCTACTGTAAATACTACCGACTTTGGTTCGACTCATAATCGCAAATCTAGCCCTTCTTTTGTCACTCCTGTATCACAACCAATTCAAAACTCTTCATTTCCGACTACCGCCCCGACCATGACCATTCCTGAAAACACCGCTCCCGCAATAGTTGTTGGCAAAGCCTGCGCCATCGACGATCCAACTTGTGAATCCTGTCAATCATAATATATATGCCTATTACAAAAACCACAGAAAAAGTAGATATCAACCAACGCCGAATTATTAATGGCGTGAATGCCGATGTAATTCAGCTATACCCAATGCGACACACCTTTGCATGGGAGGCATACAACACCGGCAATGCCAACCACTGGCTCCCTACCGAGGTTAGCATGCAAAAAGATATCGAACAGTGGAAATCACCCACAGCGCTCACCGAAGACGAGCGCAAGGCCTTTAAAACAGTTCTAGGGTTCTTCACGACTGCCGACTCGATTGCCGCGAACAATGTCGTGCTTGCGATGTATCGACATATCACTTCGCCAGAGTGTCGAATGTATCTACTTCGCCAAGCCTACGAAGAAGCGATTCATACCCACTCTTACCAATATATCGTAGAAAGCCTCGGCTTAGATGGAAGTGAAATATTTAACATGTACCGTGAGGTTGATGCAATTTATAATAAGGATGCTTTCATCTTAAGTTTTAATGAAGGAATTTTTGATTCGAATTTTAAGACCGGCACTTTTGAAAGTGATCAGAAGTTTCTAGAAAACATGGTTGTTTTTTCATTAATTCTAGAAGGAATCTTTTTTTACAGTTCTTTTGCGGTAATGTTCGGATTCCAAAGACAAAATAAAATGATTGGCGCAGCTGAACAGATCCAATATATAATGCGCGACGAATCTCAACACCTTAATTTTGGCATTAATATTATTAACGGCATTAGAGAAGAACAGCCGGAGCTATGGACTAAAGAGTTTGAAGAAAGAGTAATAAAACTCGTAAAACAAGCAGTTGATTTAGAAGTAAAATTCGCGGTTGAGGTGTTTCCAAAAGGTATCTTTGGTATGAATGCGGAAGGTTTTCAAAAATATATCGAATATATTGCCGACCGACGACTGGCGCGCGTTAATCTTCCACTTCAGTATAATACCCCAAATCCATTCCCCTGGATGTCGGAAGCGATTGATTTAAATAAAGAAAAGAACTTCTTCGAGACTAGAGTTACAGAATACAAAGTCGGTGGTACATTAGACTGGTAAACAATATAAAACAAAAAACCGCCACGTGGCGGTTTTTTTTATAAATTATTGTCGGATCGGCATTACAATATACAAATAACTTTCATCTCCTTTTGGAGTTATCACACAAGCACTATCAGCATTTATTATTTTCAACTGTAACTCGGCGCTGTTAAAATTATTTAAACCATCAAGTACATATCTATTATTCAACATAATCGTTCCATCTCCGCCCTTTATTTCAGTTTGCAATTCTGATTTATATTCACCGGTTTGGCTTGATACTGATGAAATTTCCACAACACCAGTTTTTGCTTTTATATTTAATGCAATTGAATTTACACCGGTTGTAGTAAAAAGACCAGCCGCCTTCATTTCCTTAATAAATTTTTCTGTATCAGCTGTTATTATAATATTAAAGTCTTTGGGGATGATTTGTGTATAATCCGGATATTGACCCTCAACTAGCCTCGAAATAATTTGAGCATTATTAAAAGAAACAACAATTTGATTGTCCCCTACTAAAATTTTGGCGTTTTTTTCTTTTTCTCCTTCTTCGCTGGTTGTATTAAGTAAATGATTAATTTCTTGGGCGCTTTTTGCGGGGATGATAATTTTTAATTCTTCATCTCCTTGTTCTAATTTAATTTTTTTCTCAGCTAATCGATAACTATCTGTCGCGGCCAAAACAACTCTTTTTTCATTTGTATCAAAATAACAGAAAATACCCGATAATTCAGGCCTAATATCATTTTTCGCCGCTGATGATAAAACATCAGAAAGCCCCTGTTTTAGAGAAACCGCATTCAATAAATACCCTTTTCCGGTTGGTAGAGATGGAATTATCGGGAAATCATCTGCTAGGGTGCCTTTTATTTTTGTTGATGATTTTCCACAAGTAACTATTAATTCATTATCTTTAACAGAAAATTGAATATTTTCATTTGGTAACAGATTAACTATATCTGTTAAGGTTCTAGCAGGAACAGTAAAAGATCCAATTTCTTCTATTTTTGCTCTTACCACTACTATTACAGCAAGTTCTAAATTTGTTGTTATAAATTCAGTTTTGTTTTCAGAAACTTTAATTAGGATGTTATTTAAAATTGGCAAGTTAATATTTTTACCAGTCGCCCCACTTACCAATGTAAGAGCCTGTGTTAGATTTTCTTTGGTGCAAGAAATTTTCATACAACACGTCTATTAATAGTATACTAATTATTTATATATATATTGAATTAATAATAATAAGGGGTGTGGAAAGGTGGGATAAGTCGAAATTTACTTTAATCAGAGCGGAAAACCGTGTGGGTAAAAAAAATATTTTTTGTTAGTAGTTTATCGTCTAAGTGTTGATAAGTTAGATTAAATATTTTTAGTGTGGATAAGTAAGTCTTAAAAAATTTCTACTGTGGATTATTATTTGGCCTTATTAAGAGTTTATCAACATCTTTATCAACAGTGTTATTAACAAATTTTAAACGTTATTAACAAACAAGCGCTGTCTAATTTCACTTAAGTCTTTTCCAACCTGTGGAAACTTCTCTAAATCGTCTTTAATTTTCTCATGTGCATGCATCGCGGTGGTGTGGTCTCGCCCCCCAAGCTCCTCCCCTATTGCTGGGTAAGACATTTTTAACTCTTCTCTCATCAAGTACATGATAATTTGTCTTGGTGTAGAGATCTTTTTTTCTCGCTTTTTACCGGTTAATTCCTCTTTACTTAGCGAAAAAAAGTCTGCTACCACATCAATTAATTGAGTTGGAGAAAGCGAACGACGACCGGAATTAGACGTTGCGCTAGACAACAAGACTTTAACAGATTCTAGAGAAGGAGGAATGTTCTTGAGTTGGTGAAAAACGATAATTTTATTCAAAGCGCCCTCTAATTCACGAATATTGCTTTGAATAGTAACCGCTATTAATTCCAAAATCTTAATTGGTAAAGGAAAGTTCTTTTCGGTGCATTTTTTTTCTAAAATCGCGGTGCGGGTTTCAAAATCAGGAGCTGAAACATCGGCAATCATTCCCCACTCAAAACGCGACTTAAGGCGATCCTCAAGTGCTGGAATTGCTTTGGGTGGACGATCGGAGGTTATTATAACCTGTTTATTTTGTTGGTGGAGTTCATTAAAGGTGTGGAAAAAAGATTCTTGAGTTCGGTCTTTACCGGCGATAAATTGAATATCGTCAATAAGAAGCAAATCAATATGACGATAACGATTCTGAAAGTCGCGGGCGGCACCTTCTTTAATAGAAGAAATAAAATCATTAGAAAATTTCTCCGCGCTAACATACATAATGTTCATCCGAGGATTTTTCTTAAGTAACGCATTGCCTACCGCTTGAATAAGGTGAGTTTTTCCAAGACCAACTCCGCCATATATAAATAATGGATTGTAGGACTCGCCAGGCCTTGAGGTAACTGCTTGGGCAGCCGCGTAAGCAAGTTCGCTGCCTTTACCAACAACAAAACTCTCAAAAGTGTATTTTGGATTGATTGAAAAACCACCATTGACTGGAAGGGGGCGCGTAAGTGGTTCACTAGGAGATGAAGGAGTTTGAGAAAAAGCTTCACTTTTTTGCTGGGTGGCTTGGTTGAGGTCAGAAACCGGTTCGTTTTCCGTTTGTTCAGCAACGTTTTTGATATTTTCAATCTTGTATTCTACCTTTTTTATTGGTTTACCGGTAATTCGTTCTAGTGATTTCACGATTTGGGCGTGATATTTCTTTTCAAGCCAGGCCTTAGTAAAGGCGTTTGGTACACAAAGTAGCACCTGACCCTGCTGGTTTGCGATAATTCCTGTATTTTTAAACCAAGTAATAAAGTTTGCTTTAGAGATAGAAAGCTCTAATTCGGCCAAAACAGCCTGCCAGACTTCAATGTTTGTCATAATATTGCGTAAAATTAGCCAAATATATACAAAGTGAAAAAATTATAACATTTTTTTGGCTAAGAATAAACAAAAAAATGAGTTATCGGTGGATAAAATGTGGATAAAAAAGCAAAAATGTGGATAACTTTTATTTGCTTTATAAAGAAAGGTGTGAATGATCGGCACCCTTGACTTTTCATAAGTCTTCAGGTAGAATATACACACTTTAATTTGAATAGTGTTATATGTCAACAAAGCGAACTTATCAGCCAAAGAAACGCAAGCGTGCAAGAGCACACGGTTTCATGTCGAGAATGGCAACCAAAAACGGCCGCACTGTTTTAGCTCGTCGCCGCGCCAAGGGTCGCAAGAAACTTACAGTTTCAGATGAAAATCGCGGAAAACTCCGCCGCTTCCGAAGTTAATCTTTCTAAAACCCTCATCTCAAGTGAGGGTTTTTTAATTATGAGAAATCAAGGTATAATAATGACATGCTGCCAAAAAATTTAAGAATGACAAAAAAACGCGACTTCGAAATCGTCTTAAAACATGGACGATGGTTTAAAGCTGAACAGTTATCATTAAAACTATTGAAGCTTAGCGAAATAAACAAGATTATTATTTTAAAAAAAGATCTTGATAAAGTTAATAAACAGCTAAAAATAGCGGTTTCGGTGGGTATAAAATATTCAAAAAAGGCAGTTGAGCGAAATAAACTACGCCGACAGATCTTCGAGGCTGTTCAGCCCCTTATCACAAAAAAACTGATTGAAGAGGGTGGTTATATATTGATTGTTCCGAATTTACCAAAAACAGCCATTAAAAATATAAAACATATAATTCCTTTCGCTGAGATTAGCAAAGAAATAAAATTATTATTTATTAAATCAAAATTAATAAATGACTAAAATTAAGCAAGTAATTAATAAAATCATATTTTTACCGAGGATGCCGGTACTGATTCTGATAAAAATATATCAAAAAACCATTTCACCCGATCACGGGCTGTTAAAAGCGGCTTTTCCATATGGAATGTGCCGGTTTAATCCAACTTGTAGTGAATATGGGTATCAAACAATATTAAAAAAAGGCCTTATTGTTGGCCTGCCATTAACAGCTTGGAGAATTTTACGATGTAATCCGTGGAACAAAGGGGGAGACGATCCGGTTAAATAAGGATCTCAATAGTTTTGTTTTTACTTGTCCGGCCCCGGACAATTTTTATTTTAGTTTTTCCAACCTCAAAATATTCGGCGAGCATTTTTATTAAAGCCTCGTTCGCCTTATTGTCGACGGGTGCGGAGGTTAAGTAAATCTTAAGTGAGCCGTCCAAGTTTTTTTTAATTTCATTTCGAGAAGAACGAGGAGAAATTTTTACAGTTAAAATCATAAAAGTTTTGCACGTAAACTTTTCACAAGCGATAAATCCTCACCAATAAAATCCGGTTTTGTTTCTAAAATATAATTCACTTTGTTCTTTTTAAAAAATTTAAATATTTCTTCAAAACCAGCCGCGCCAATTTTTCCTTTACCGATATGTTCGTGGCGATCAGTTTTGTGACCGAACTCAACCAGAGAATCATTGCAGTGAAATAATTTTATTTTATTCAAACCAATTTCTTTATCAAACTTATTAAAAGTATTTTTAACCGCTTCACCGGTACGCTCGTCGTAGCCGCTAGCAAAAGCATGCTGTGTGTCGTAACAAACGCCAATTTTATATTTAGCAAGTTTTTTATCAAAAATAATTTCAGCAATTTCTTCAAAAGTATCACCAGCAACATCACCGGCGCCGGCCGAATTTTCAATGAGCAGTTCAGCAGTACCTTGATATCCTTTTAAAACTTTTTCAAACCCCTCAATTGTTTGTTTTAGTCCGGTCGTTTTACCTAAGTCTTTATAGCTGCCAAGGTGGGTCATGACATATTTTGCTCCAAGCAGGGTCGCGCGCTCAAGTTCGCCGCGTACTACGGAGATCGACCCATATTGAATACGTTTTGTGTTCGAGGAAAAGTTAATAAAGTAGGGGGTATGAATATAAAACTCTGGAATGCCGGTGAGGGCAAGATTTTGCTTAAACAAGCTTAAAACAGAAGGTGTAAGCGGGGAGGGTTTACCACCGTGAGGCGAGCGCGAGAAAATTTGAAAAACTTCCGCACCAATTTGTGCGGCGTTTAACGGGGCGTTGAAAATGCCGCCGGCAATGGATACATGAGCACCAAAAAGCATAGGGTAATACTATTGATATAGTATACAACAAGGCAAAAAAAAAGACACCCGGCTTAGGGGTGTCTTTGTAAACTATTTTTTTGATACTGCAGCTCGCAGAAAGTCCACCACTTTACGGTTTTGAACAGTTGAAGCGACGGTTTCTAAAACTTCCGGTCGTTTTAAATTTTCTTCGACATTAACGTCGCCAGGGTAAGCAAGTTTAATTTCAGCAATTTCTTTTTCCAGTTCTTCTTTTGAAACAGAAATATTGTTTTCTACAGCGACCTGTCTAGAGACCAGTGCGGCGCGGGCACGCTTGTCGGCACCTTCCGCAAAATCTTTATAAATTTGTTCCTCAGATTTTTTTATATCAGAAAGATATTTGTCCATTTCAATACCGCGTCGTTGTAAATCATGTTTCAATTCAAAAAACATTTTTTTCTTTTCTGAATCAACAAGTAAGGTTGGTAATTCGTCAAACTTGCTCTTTTCAATAATCTGTTCGAGTAACGCTTCTTCAAAACGGCGCTTTTCGCGTTCTTCATTTTCACGCGAAATATTTGCAAGCAGTAACTCTTTTAGTTTGGCAAGACTTTCTTGGCCGAGAGTTTTTGCAAATTCATCGTCAAGCGTCGCGTATGTAAGAGAGTAAACATCATTAACCGAAATTTTAAAATCAATTACTTTTCCGGCTAAGTGTTTTTGATAGTGTTCTTTTGGGAAAGGAAGGCTAAATTCTTTGGTATCGGCTTTTTTGAGGCCAACCAGCTGTTCAGCAAGACCCGGGATATAGTGGGCCTCCGAAAGGTAAACTTGGTGGTTTTTTGCCTGTCCGCCTTCAACCGGCACTCGGTCAAGGAACATCTGCATATCAATCGTCATTTTATCGTCTTTAGTCGCTGGGCCGTCTTTTGGCTCCTCTTTAGGCTGCATTTTTTGAATATGACCAAGGGCCTCGTCTACATCTTTATCGCCGGCGACCTTTAGTTCAGATTTAACAGAGATGGTTTTTAAATCCGGCAGCTTTACGTTCGGTAAAAGCGCAACGGTTGCGGTAAACACAAAATCATTACCAGGTGCAAGTTTTTCCACATGAATTTGTGGCATGCCGATAGCGGCGGCCTTTTCGGTTTTGATTGCTTCAAAATAAAGGCGTTGAACTATTTTCTCAGCTGCTTCCTCAAGTATTTTAAGCTCACCGACCTGTTGTTTAACTATTTCATATGGTGCTTTGCCAGGTCGAAAGCCTTTGATGGCAGCGCGTTCGGACAGGCGTACGGCGGCCCCCTCAATATCTTTTTGATATTCAGCTGGGGTAACGGTGAAAGTAAGTTCAAGCTGTGATTTGTCGAGTTTTTTTACTTCGTAAGACATAAATAGAATAATAAAATTATGAACGGAGTTTAGCGTAAGTAAAACAAAAAGTCAACCCGAGCGGGCTGACTTTGATTTCGAATTATATAATTTATTTGGCTGATTCCAGGGTAACTTTATAAAACTTCGAGTGGTTTCTGATTAAGTATTGGGCTTCAAAAGCATCCATTACAGTACTTGTAACTGTGCCTGAACCATCGACAGTTGATCCGGTAATATTAAGAAGTTCGTTGATTATTGCTTGGCCTTCTTTTCCAGGATGGGATTTCTTTATTTCTTTAATAAAATGCTCGAGCTCGCGCGTATTTGATTTTTCCGTTTGGATTCGATCTTCCAATTCGGCCTGATCAGGATTTGAGAGTTGTTGATATTTTTTATGTCTCGCGGCGTACTCTTTTTCAGCGTTTACATTTATGAGAACCGGACCATCATAAGCCTTGAGTCTATGAGAGTGTTCAGCTTTATTTTTTTGAGGCTGGGCTTCTGCAGACTCTGGGGAGCCGGCAAGCGTTCCAACTAGGCCAGCTAAAGCAATTTTTTCTCCCATAGTTTTTCTGATTTTTCCAAGCCAACCATCGTTCTTAATTTCTTCCGTCGTCGGTTTGGGGTTGTCATTCATTTCCGGGGGGCGAAAGCCGGGTCGTTCTGGTGACATACGATTTAGATTAGTTTAGTAACCAGTTTATAATTGCTAGCGAACCCGCAAGTAAAAGTGTGTTTTTATTTGGGGAGAGCGACGTAATTTCAAACGGCAGTATACCGTTTATTTTAACAGTAATCCAACGATAAGCAAAGCGACAATGTTTGCAACCTTAATCATTGGGTTAATGGAGGGGCCAGCAGTGTCCTTGTATGGATCACCTACCGTGTCACCGGTAACAGCAGCCTGGTGGGCAAAAGAACCCTTGCCACCGTGATTGCCTTGTTCGATATATTTTTTAGCATTGTCCCAAGCGCCACCACCGGTGGTCATGGAAATAGCGACGAAAAGACCGGTAACGATAGTACCAACGAGTAATCCGCCAAGAGCTTCGATACCAAGGAATGCGCCAACTAAAATTGGCACCACGATTGGAAGTAAAGACGGAACGATCATTTGGCGAAGTGCGTCACGGGTAACGATATCTGAGGCTTTGCTGTAATCTGGTTTCGCGCTGCCTTCCATAATACCCGGAATTTCTTTGAATTGTCTGCGAACTTCCTCGACAACTTTTTGAGCTACCTTTCCGACGGATTCCATTAGCATGGCGCCAAACAAATAGGGGAGAAGACCGCCAATAAATAAACCGGAGAGAACTTTTGGATCGTTGATTGAGAAAACTATTGTGGAAGGAATTTTGTGAGTGAAATCCGCGAACAAGACGAGTGAGGCAAGACCGGCGCTCGCGATCGCATAACCTTTAGTAACGGCTTTGGTGGTGTTACCAACCGCATCAAGCGGATCAGTAATATCGCGCACGGATTCTGGAAGCTCGGCCATTTCGGCGATGCCGCCCGCGTTGTCAGTGATTGGTCCATAGGCATCAATTGTAATAATAATACCCGCGAGAGAAAGCATGGAAACCGCAGCGACCGCAATGCCGTAAATACCAGCAAGAGAATAGGAAGTTAAAATTGAAGCAACAATCGCAATAACTGGAAGGGCAGTTGATTTCATTGAAACAGCTAAACCGGCGATAACATTTGTACCATGACCGGTGACGCTGGCTTTGGCGATATGTCGAACTGGAGCATATTTGGTGGCGGTGTAATATTCAGTTAGCCAAACCATAATAGCGGTCAAAACCAAACCAACCACAGCAGTTCCAAATAATTTGGTTGGGTTTAGTGTTGTGCTCGAGGCGAGCCAGTTGGTAATTGGGTAGAAAGCAATTAGTGATAAAACACCGGCGGCAAGGAGGCCCTTATAAAGAGCGCCCATGACATTTTTATCTTTACCAAGGCGAATCGCAAAAGTTCCAGCAATCGAAGCGATGAGTGAAGCTCCACCGAGAACTAAAGGATAGATAAGAATTTTTGTGTTGGCAGGAAATAATAAATTTGCAAGAACCATCGCGGCAATCATAGTGATGGCATAGGTCTCAAAAAGATCCGCGGCCATACCAGCGCAATCTCCAACATTATCTCCGACATTGTCGGCAATAACGGCGGGGTTGCGTGGGTCGTCTTCAGGAATACCTTTTTCAACTTTACCAACTAGATCAGCGCCGACGTCAGCGGCTTTGGTATAAATACCACCGCCAATACGGGCAAAAACCGAAATTAAACTTCCGCCGAAGCCAAGACCAATTAGGGCGGAAACATCTTTAGTAATTAAATAAAAACCGGCAACTGACAAAAGACCAAGTCCGGCGACAAGCATTCCGGTGATGGAACCGCCGCGCACTGCTACTTGAAGGGCTTCTTTGAAACCTTTTTTGGCCGCTTCGGTAGTACGAACATTGGCTCGAACAGAAACATTCATACCAATAATACCAGCTGCTCCGGAAAAGACTGCTCCGGTTAAGAAACCAAAAGCGGTAATCCAATCAACCCAAAGTCCGATAATTGGAAAAAGTATCGCAGCAACGATGCCTATAGTCGTATATTGGCGTTTCAAAAAAGCTTGGGCGCCCTCTTGAATAGCGCGCGATATAGCTTGCATGCGCTCGTCTCCGGTTGGAAGACGAAGAATCCAACGAATTAAAATACCGCCATACAAAATCGCGAGTAGGGCAGGTACAATAGCGGTGTAAACCACAATGTCCATACTTATACTGGTTAAAATAATTAAATAAATAGGGTTGATTTGAACACTATATTATGCTAAGATAAGGTTTCAGTCAAGATATGAAATACCGGGTACTGTTAAAATTTTTGCAGTTTTTGGTCTATGTAAAGAGATTTTTTTGGCGGGTTGGATCCGGCCTTTATTTTGTTATTGGCTTTGTAACCGGAATAATTACCCAAAACATTATTCATCTTCGCCTTAGAATAGGTTTTTTTCTTAAAAAAATTGGTGTTGCTCAAAGCAATGAATGGGTGTGGAAGCGAGATTTTATCCAAGTAATAATTTTTGTTGCCCTGTTTTTGACTACTATTGGACAAACAAAAATTTCCGGGAAAAAAGATCTTTCATATGTTGGTCAAAAAACGCTTGCTTATGCTCTGGTCGGAGAATCCGACGAAATTCAATTAGAAGAAGAATTTGCTCCGACTAACCAGAGCGCGGTAAGTAGTTATTCATGGAAGACTGGCGCGATATCTATTTCTGAGTTAGCGCCGGCCGGACAGACAACGGATGAAATTTATTATTTAGGCGCGCCAATTGCTGGCGGTTCCGCTATTAGTCGGCCAGGCTTAATTTCGGGAGGGGTTTCAACCGCGAAACGTCAGACGGAAGAAAAATACACCATTCAACAAGGAGATTCGTTGAGCAGTATTGCTTATGATTTTGGGCTCAGTGTTTCTACTATCATGTGGAACAATGGTTTGGTGCTTCGTTCTGTGTTAAGACCGGGGGATGTTTTGAATATTCCTCCAACTGATGGAGTAATGCATACAGTAAAAAAAGGAGATACGCTGGGGAAAATTGCTAAATTATATGGCGGTAAGGCTGAAGAAATTGTGGAATTTAATAATCTTAAGCCGGACGGCAGCGACATGAAGGTTGGCGAGCGAATCGCGGTGCCAAACGGAGTTAAAGCGCAGGTAACTCAGGTTGCGGTAGTGCGAAGAGTAACTCAATCAGCGTCACGTGTGCCAACACCGCCAAGCTCAAGATCTGCACCGTCTTTGTCTGGATTTATTTGGCCAAGCTCTGCTCACACCATAACGCAATATTATGGTTTCACCCACCACGCCATTGATATCGGCGGTCCTTGGCAATCACCAATTTATGCTACGAAGTCCGGTGTAGTTCTAACTTCGCAATGTGGTTGGAATAGCGGTTACGGATGTTACATTATTATTGATCATGGTGATGGTGTAAAATCTTTGTATGGCCACAATTCAAAGCTTTTGGTTTCGCCGGGTGACTTGGTTGATGCTGGACAGACGATCGCGCTTATGGGAAATACCGGCAAAGTTAGGGGTGTTACTGGTATTCATTCACACTTTGAAATTATTATTAATGGCGCAAGAGCTAACCCGCTTAAATATACCAGGTAGTAAGGCTTGAAAAAAAGATGTTTTTGTGATAGTCTTGTTTAAAGTTAAAAAAATTGGCCCGATAGCCAAGCAGTAAGGCAGGGGTCTGCAAAACCCCTATGCGTGGGTGCGATTCCCACTCGGGCCTCAAATAAAAAGATACCTTTATAAAAGGTATCTTTTTATTTGTGTCTGGGAATCGCACGGGGAGATGGTAAGAGGGCAGCGAGCCCTCTTACTTGCTGAGGATGAGTATTGAGAAACCCGAACGGTTTCTCAAAGCGCAGGCCGAAGGCCGAGCAGTGCGATTCCCCTCGGCTTCCATTGACAAAAACCCATTTTTTTGATAGAATTCTTAGTCCGCTGAATATCTCGGCAGACATCAAAAAGGGGTAAAATAAATGGGAAATGGACAGTTCCAGACAGAAGACATGGCTCTCACTGAGCTGCAGAATTCCCTTCGGGTGACCAAGCGGCTTCTCATCATCTTCAAGCCGAAGATTGACGAGAACGTCGTGAAGTCTCTCGACGAATTCGTCGACATGTCCAATCGGTCACGGATCATCGTGAGCGACGAGGACCTCGACATGGTTCACAAGGCGATCCAGCGGGGTTATTGGTATAGCCCCAGAAACTCCTCGGAGGTCGAGAGGGAGGCGGCGCGTACCATCGTGCTGCGTCCGGTCAAGTTCTTCAAGCCGGAACTCTTCATGAAGAACGTGTGGCCCGGCCTCGAGCGGATCAGCTCCCGAGCGAGCAAGAAGTAGTTCACAGCAACTGTATTTACTCTCACAAGGAGAAGTTCGATGATTGACGCGGCGGTGATTCAGAAGTTCATGATCGATTCGATGCTCAGGAACGAATCTTTCTACGGGGTGTTTCATCAGGTGCTCGATCCTGATGAAGCGACAGCGCTCAACAAGCTGGGGCAGCTGTGCGCGTCGGGTGCACTGAAGCCCGATGACGAGGGGACGATCGAGAAATTGCGCGAGGCGCGAATGAGGGGCCGGTTTTCCGGCGGCAACCTTCTTTCGTTCAAGGCTGGAACGAATCTCAAGGTCAGCGAGGCTGCCTATTTGTTCAGCCTAACCTGCGAGGGGTTCTTCAGCAAGAGCCCCATGAAGTAGCTCATTCCGTTTCGACGGAGCCATGGCAGAGGGCTTAATCTCTGCCAACCTATTAAGCTCCAAATTAGTTTGAAGTTTATCGGCATTTTATCCACACTTGACGCCCCCTAAAGTTTAGGGTAAATTTAATTCAATCTATGAAACATAATCAATCACAACAGTATTTTAGCTTCTGGGCCTTCTTTTATAAGAGGGGTGATTATGTTTTTGAAAATGCCTAAGAAGTAGCGCTTATCGATAAAACTATAATCACCCTTCAAAAAAGGGTGATTTTTTATGCATTTTTATGTTTTGAGGTGTGTTTTGCAAAACAAACCACACTCCAGACACATAAAAAGGTCTGGAATATTAAAAATCGTTCTTTTCTAGGCGGGTAAACCCAGTAACAAGGAGTCAAAACGTGAAGACTAATATCAGGGTGGCTGTTGCTGAGGCTGGCGAAAACTTTTGCTGGCTTTCGTTCTTCGGAACGGACGGACTCGCTGCGGCAGTGAAGGCCAAGATCCCCGGGAAGTTCGGGGTTGGCGGGACCTTCGGGACCAAGGATGGACTCACCTTCGCGGTCTACAACAAGAGCGGCAAGCACCGTTATGTGGTCATTTTGGCCAATCGGCTTGGCTACGTGCGGCTCGAGCCGGACCGCATCTATCCCGAGAGGGAAATTTCGTTCGGTGATTTGCTTGCCGACGTGAATGAGGCCCTCTGGCCCGACCCCGAGACTCTTTACCCCGAAGCTGTCGGGGTGGTCGGGTAGATACCCAATTTCCGCATCCGTGCGGCCTGCTGAGGGCAGGCAAAACCTCACACAGGGCGAGCCCATAAACTGGGCCGCCCTTATCATTTATATAGGTTGATTTTGTGTTAATTTAGTGTATAATAAGGGAAAATATCTTATATCTTCGATATAAACTCAATCACTCGGAAATTCAAATAAATTTGATTTCCTCGTTCAATTCGATTATGAAAAAGTTAATGATAATTGACGGGAATGCTATTGTGCACCGGGCATATCACGCGATTCCACCGCTTACAACAAGAAGCGGCGTCGTGGTAAATGCAGTGTATGGTTTTGTTTCGATGCTTTTGAAAGTTTTGAATGAAATTAAACCCGAATATGTTGCGGTTACTTTTGATGAAGCCGGTCCGACATTTAGGCATGTTAAATTTGATAAATATAAAGCGACTCGGGTGAAAGCCGAACAAGCACTGTACGATCAAATACCTCTTACTAGGGAAGTGCTAGGCGCGTTTAATTTTCAAATTTTTTCTAAGTCCGGCTATGAGGCAGACGATGTGATTGGAACAATTGTAAAAATGACCGAGCAAGAACCGTTGGAAGTTTTTATTGTTACCGGCGATATGGACACGCTGCAACTAGTTTCAGAAAAAGTAAAGGTTTATACTTTAAGAAAAGGAATAAATGATGTGGTTGTTTATGATCCGAAAGGAGTAAATGAGCGGTACGGTTTCGGACCGGATCGAGTGATTGATTATAAATCAATTCGCGGTGATGCGTCGGATAATATTCCTGGCGTGCCCGGTATCGGAGAAAAAGGCGCAACAGAGTTAATAAAAAAAATTGGTTCACTAGATCAAATATATAAAAATATTAAAAATTTAAAAAAAGCCGGCTTCACAGATTCACTTATAAAAAAACTGCAGGAAAATGAAAAAATTGCCAGGCTTAGTTATGAGCTCGCTACGCTAGATACCAAAGTGCCTAATTTAAATTTTAATTTGGAAGATTGTCGCGTCAAGCCATTTGAGCGGGAGAAGCTTGTTGAAATGTTTCAAAAATATGAATTTATTTCTTTGTTAAAACGTATTCCTGAGTTTAAGGATGCGCCGGAGGCCGGAGGAGGAGAAAAAAAGAACGGTAAAAAAACGGCAGTAAAAATTGATTATAAATATACAGAAATAAGCAAAAAAGCAGCGGTTGACGAACTGGTGGAAAAAATAAAAAAGACCAAAAAATATGCGGCGCGGTTGGTAATTGAAGGAACAGATATATTTAAAAACAAATTAAATGGCGTCGCGCTTGCTGTTGGAGGTGAATCATATTTTATTCCTGCCGAAATGTTCGATAAGTTCAAGACAATTTTTTTGGAAAAAGATCTTGAATTAATAGGACACGACTTAAAACCGCTGGTAAAATATTTGGAAATTCACGAAAACATTTTTATAAAAAATAAGCTATTTGATGTAATGATCGCGTCATATATTCTTAATCCGGGAAGTCGGGCTCATGATATTGCCGGACTGGTCTTTAAAATTCTTGGTAAAGAACTGGCGGCAGGCAGCGGACAAGAAAGTTTGTTTGGAATTGATAAGCGCCAGGCGACATATGAGTTATATTTAGTTTCACAAATTTCGGGTCAATTAAAAAATGATTTGGAAAAAATAGATAATTTAGGATTGCTTGAAAAACTTGAAATGCCGCTTGTGCCGGTTCTCGCCGATATGGAAGCAAATGGTGTTGCGGTTGATACTAAAATTTTAAAAGACTTATCGACGCGAGTCGCAAAAGAAATAAAAATTATTACTGATAAAATATATTCGCACGCCGGAATGGAGTTTAATATTTCTTCGCCGCTTCAGCTTCGTGAGGTGCTGTTTGAAAAATTGGATATTTCAACTGAGGGCATAAAAAAAGGCAAAACGGGTTTATCTACTTCTGCCGAAGAACTAGATAAATTAAAAGGTCTGCATCCGATTGTTGATGAAATAAGTATTTATCGTGAACTAACCAAACTTCAAAATACTTATATTGATACCTTGCCCGTACTTATTAACTCTACAACAAAACGCATTCATTCTTCGTTTAATCAGGCAATCACTGCGACCGGCCGCCTTTCAAGTTCTGATCCAAACCTACAAAATATTCCGGTTCGCACCAAGCTTGGGCAGGAAGTCCGCAACGCATTTGTCGCTGAAAAAGGCTATAAATTAATTAGCGCCGACTATTCACAAATTGAACTAAGGGTAGTAGCTTCACTTGCCGAAGATAAAAAAATGATTGAAATTTTTGAAAAGGGCGAAGATATTCACCAAGCGACCGCCGCCGCGATTCACGAAGTGCCACTTGATAAAGTCACCAAAGAAATGCGTTACGCTGCTAAAGAAATAAATTTCGGCGTGCTTTATGGCATGGGAGTTTATGGTCTCAGTTGGCGCGCCGATATTACTCATTGGGAAGCAAAACAATTTATTCAAAAGTATTTTGAAAAATTCAGCGGCGTAAAAAAGTATATTGATTCGACTTTAATTTTTACCAAAAAAGAAGGCTACTGCGAAACGTTATTTGGACGCCGTCGATATTTACCCGAGCTTAATTCTTCAAATTATCAGGCGCGCAGTGCTGCCGAACGCATGGCAGTAAATCATCCGGTGCAGGGCACTGCAGCCGACCTTATGAAGATGGCGATGATTGAGGTTTATAAATATTTGAAAGAAAATTTTAAAAACGAAGATGCCAAGTTAATTATGCAAGTGCATGATGAATTGGTTTTGGAAGTAAAAGAAAAACTAGTTGCAGAAATCAGTAATAAATTAAAAGAAATAATGGAAAATGTCGTAAAACTTCGAGTGCCGGTTAAAGTTGAAGTGGGAGCCGGACAAAGTTGGGGGGAAACAAAATAATATGATTATATATATTTACGGACAAGATACTTTTGGCAGTCGTGAATATTTGCGCGAATCGATTTTAAAATTCAAAAAACAGCGCGATCCGCAAGGGTATAATGTAGTTATTTTAGATGGGAAAAAAGTGGCTGCCAGTAAAATCTTTGCGGAAGTTAACACCGTACCGTTTCTTGGTGAAAAAAAATTAGTCGTAGTGGAAAATTTATTAACGTCTCCGGATAAAGAATTACTGGCAGAGGTTATTGAAAAAGTTAAAGCGGGTGTATTGGAAAGTACGGTTTTAATTTTTTGGCAAGGTGAAAACCTTAGTAAAGTAAAAGAAGCAAAAGAGCTTCATGAACTTTTGGCTAAAGAAAAATATAGTAAAAATCATGAACTTTTAAGCGGCGCAAAGTTGGTTGTTTGGATTGAAGAAAAAATAAAAGAAAAGGGCGGGACAATTGAAAAACCAGCCGCTTTCCGAATGGCAGAATCAGGTGCCGACAGCTGGACGCTGGCGGCTATAATAAATCAATTGCTCGCATTTTCATCTGGCCGAACAATCACGGTTGAGGATGTTAATAAATTTACTGAAACAAAACTGGATGATAATATTTTTAATTTTACTGATGCCGTGGTTTCCGGAAACCATAAAAAAGCCCTGACTCTCCTCGAAGAACAACGCGAGCTGGGCGAAGAGGATGGAAAATTATTCGGAACAATTTTGTGGCAATTTAGAATTCTTATTGAGATGAGCGACTTGCTTGAAAGAGAGGGTGGGTTAACTAGCGACCAAATTGCAAAAAAGTTGGGAGTTCACCCGTTTGTCGCAAAAAAAAATCTGGCGATTGTACGCCAATATTCATTGGCGCGTTTAGAATCAATATACGAACAACTTTTGGAAACCGATATAAAAACAAAGACTGGCCGAGGAGGCCAGGCATTGCTTCTTGATTTGTTTGTGGCAAAAATTTAAGAGCGGGCAGTTTTAAGTTTAGATTCTTTCTGGTAGCGTTCAATAGCTAGTTCAAGAAGACGGGTAATTAATTCAGAATATTTTAAACCGCTTTCTTCCCAGAGTTTGGGATACATTGAAATAGAAGTAAAACCCGGGATGGTGTTGATTTCGTTAATGAGCACCTTCCCGTTTTTTTTCAGAAAAAAATCTACCCGACCCAAACCTTCACAGCAAAGAGTCTTAAAAGTTTGAACGGCAAGATATTGAATTTCCGCGCTGAGTTCGTTGGAAAGTTTCGCTGGAATTTGCAGAGTTGCGCCCTTGTCGTCTAGATATTTCGCTTCATAAGAATAAAATTCGCTGTTGACGATAATCTCGCCAGGCGTTGAGGCAATCGGTTCTTCGTTGCCAAGAACCGCACACTCAATTTCTCTGCCTTCAATAAATTCTTCGGCAATAATTTTGCGATCGTATTGAAAAGCATCGGCAAGCGCTTTTTCATATCCGATTTTGTTTTTTATTTTATGAACGCCAACTGAAGAACCAAGATTGGCCGGTTTAATAAAGAATGGCGAACCGAGTTCGTCGGTAAGTTTTTTATAGGTTGGAACTTCAAAATCTTTAAAAGTTATAAATTTGCCAACCGGGAGTCCGGCATCACGAAGTAATCTTTTCATAACATCCTTATCCATGCCGATCGCGGAACCAAGCACTCCAGCGCCAACAAACGGCACATCCGCCAATTTTAAGAGCCCCTGGACGGTACCGTCTTCGCCAAACGGTCCGTGCAAAATTGGAAAAACAACATCAATTTTTTGTTTTTTATTAAGATCTGAAAAATTTATCATTTCTCCCTGGTGTTCCGGCAACAAAGCTATTTCCTGGGGGATGTTGTGCTCGAGAAGCTCACGAGAATTTTCATTTAAAAGCCAGTGTCCGGTTATATCAATACCAATCAGAATCGGATTAAATTTACTTTTATCGAGCGCCTCGATAACATTTTTTGCCGAACGAAGCGACACTTCATGTTCGGCTGACTTGCCGCCAAATAAAATCGCGACATTTATTTTTTTTGTCATATTAATAAATATCTTTTAATTTATTTTATTCAATTTCATTTACTTTTTCGACGCTAATTATTCCTTTAATATTATATTTTCGCCAGGTATCGGCGCTGATCATTTCAATTGGTGTGAACAAGCCAGAAATATGAAGGCGAGTACCAGTAGGGTAAATTATAAATGAACTTAATTTTTGAGTATCGAGCGCATAATAATTATTATCATCTGCCATAAGTCCGAGAGCGCACTCCATGGTTTGAGGACTAGTATTTTTACTCGGTAAACAAACATAAAGACCGGAGATGGAAAGTTGTTTGGGGGCGTTTAGGGGCGGCAAAACTAGCGGTTTTTGATCGAGTGGAGCGGTGGGAGAAGAATCTTCGGCGCTAAAAAATTTAACCCAAAAAATCATTGCTACAATTATCAAAATTCCGACTAAAATTAATCCACTTTTTTTGAACATAAATAATTGACCAACCCCCTTATTTTGACAGTATAGACTATAGGGGATACAATGTAAAATCCTCCATTAATTAAATTAATTGCCGCGTCTTTAAGGATTTGACGTGACATAATGTAGTAAAATATATGAAAACAGCGATTAACTCGTTATTGTGGCGTTATGCTACAAAAAAATATAATACAGAGAAAAAATTGTCATCGGAACAGCTTGAAGGTCTTATGGAAGCAATTCGCCTTTCACCGTCATCTTTTGGCTTGCAATCGTTTAAGGTTTTAGTAATTACTAAACCGGAAATACGTGAAAAATTGAAAATCGCCGCTTTTGGACAGCCTCAGATTACAGACGCTTCTCACCTGTTAGTATTTGCAATTGAAAAAGATCTGGGCGAAAAACATGTTGATGAATATATGGAGGAGATTTCTAAGACCCGTGGCGTGCCAGTCGCGGCTTTAAAAGATTTTGAATCAATGATAAAAAACACAATCTCTTCACGAACTAACGAACAGCGACAGGAGTGGGCGGCCAGGCAAGCTTATCTTGCGCTGGGTGTGCTTTTGACAGCGGCGGCAGAAGGAAGAATAGACGCTTCGCCGATGGAGGGATTCAATCCGGCGGAGTTTGATAAGATCTTAGGGCTCGAGGAGAAGGGTTTGAAAACGGTAGTAATTGCGGCAGTGGGTTTTAGAGATGAAAGTGATGATTATCTAAAACTCGCAAAAGTTCGACTGCCAAAAGAAAAATTTTTTCATATCGTTTAATAAAAAAAACACCTTATAAACATATGAGGTGTTTTTTTATTTCTAAATATTATTTAGGAATGTCTTTTGACTTTGGTTTGTCGGGGGAAAAGTATTCATAAAAACCGGTTACTGCAATGATCAACACTATAAAGCCGACAATAAATATTACGCGCATATATTTCTAAAAATTTTTATTTAATTTATATAGTTATTATAAAACAAAAACAACGACCCACACAAGAGAGTCGTTGTTTTGGTGGAGAGGGTGAGCACTTCGCTATTCGAACACGTTCATTTCATTCGCTTCACGAAAACCGTTCGGGTTTTCGTGAACTTTCCTCAGCACGAAAGAAACTTCGTTTCTTTCCATCTTTAGTTCGAATCTCATCATTCACAATAAATTAAATACCACCCCTATTGGATGGTATTTAATTTAGCGGAGAGGGTGAGATTCGAACTCACGAAAGTCTTTCGACTTTATTGGTGTTCGAGACCAACGCCTTCAACCGCTCGGCCACCTCTCCATTACATTTTTAACTAACAAAGCGGCGATCGGAGATTCGAACTCGCTTCGCTCTCACGAAAACCGTTCGGGTTTTCGTGGGCTTTCCTCATCAAGAAAAAACTCCCGTTTTCTCCCTTTCCCATTCGAATCTCATCTCCGTTTATTACTAACAAAGCGGAGAGGGTGAGATTCGAACTCACGGTGCTTATTAGGCACGACAGTTTTCAAGACTGTTGCCTTAAACCGCTCGGCCACCTCTCCGCTTTATTAGCGTAAAAACATCAATTTTTGTTTGACTAGAATAGCATAAATATTTTGAAAAATCAAGGGTAGAACAGGGTGCATAAACCAAGTAAGGGCGGTTTTTAAGTGATTTGGGGTAATTCTACGGTTGATAATACGATTGGAGCTCAGTTAAATATATCGATATATCATTGACAATATGGTAAAAAAATGATAGAATCTTCAGTTGTGCAAAAGCAACAATTGCGCAATGAAGAAAGTTGATGGTCAATCGATTTTCACCCACGGAGGCAGTTCGATGTCAAAAAAGATGCTTGCGGCAGTGTTCGCGGTTTTCGTTCAATTCCTTTTCGTTTCGTCGGCTTTCGCCTGCGATGATGAAAAGCACGGCCACCCCAAGGGAAAGCCGTGCAACCTGAATCAGACCCAGACTCAGAACCAGAAGCAGGATCAGAACCAACATCAGTCTCAAGACCAGAATCAACAGGTCACCGCGAATGCCAACTCGGCGTCGAACTCTGCTTCGACGGCAACTGGCGGCAACGCACAGTCGGGTTCTACCTCGACCTCCACCACTGGTGACCAGAACACTTCGGTTCATACCGGAGATGTGAGGACAGGCGACGCCTCGTCTTCTTCCACCTCGCAAGGAGGTGCTGGTGGCGCGGGTGGCAATGCTGCCGGCGGAAATGCAACTGGCGGAAACGCTGAGGGCGGCAAGGCGAAGGTGGAAAACTCCGGCAATGGCGGAGGTGCGGTGGTCAATCAGACCACGACCAATGTCGACAACAGCCGGGAGCTCACTTTCTTCCCGGTGCAGCCGCCGTCGCTTCCGACCACCATCGCCATGGGCGGTGTTCGTCTCGAGAAGATGGGCGACTGCGGCCGTAGGGTCATGGTTCGCCCATTCGAGCGCAATGCTCATGTTCCACAGATCTTTGGTCTGTGGCAGACGGGTGTTCGCGTGCAGACGATGCACGGCATGCTCGATGGTTTCGACAATGAAAAGCCGTTCCTGGTGGATGAGGTTCTCATCCCGGCTCCGTTCAATCGCAAGATTGTCACCGTCTACGGTCATCAGGTCTACCTCACGGTCGGCCAAGATGGCCAAGGGGGTAGCTCGAGCGGAGCTGCAAACTATGCCGCCGACAAGGCGCTTGGTGTAGGGCTCGGCCTTTCAAACAACTCTTCACTCGGTGTCGTTGGCGTGGTCGCTGTTGACTGCGTGTACGACGTGAATTCCGCGTTGAAGGTTGCAGACATCGAGCTTGCAAGCAAGAAGCCCGAGGTGAAGGTTGAAGTGAAGCCTGAACCGAAGGTGGAAGAAAAGATCCGGCTCGATGTGCCCAAGATCAGCGTCCTCAAGGACACTGGTCACTGGGTGAAAGTGAAGGAGAGGAAAGACAACCCCTGCGGCGCTGCCGAAGGTGAGAAGTGCGTTTATGTATTCGACCGCGTAAAGGTGGCCGAAGACGCGAGGCTCACCACAACGGGGGAGAAGAAGTAACTCCCAAATCGGGAGACCGGCCCTAGGTGCGAATTGCACCTAGGGCCTATTATTTTTAAACAGAAAAAATCTCAATCTGTAACTACGCTATTTTTCTTTAATAATATTCTGAGAGAAAACAAAATCAGGATGCTTACTCCCGAAAAGACAATCTCCAGAGGGCCGATTCCAGATTCGGTTAAGTTATTGGCGCCGGAAGTACGGGAAATTTTTATGCCTTTGATTTCACTCCTTGGCGAAGCAATCGGGACAGTTTGTGCAATTTTTATATTTTTGATTTCATTCTCCGGCGATTCAGCTGGAACATATGTTGCGCTGTTATTTTTATAAGTTTGGGTATTATTTATTTGCTCCGCGCCACTTGGTATGACTGCCAACTCGGCTCCAAATTTTTCCGGCGATGCTGCAGAAATCGGCCTTAGATAATATGCTTGCCCGAGGAGTAATCCGGAAATTGTGACGGAATGGCTCGTAACTTTATTTGTATCAAGCATGGTGGAAGAAGCATATCCGTAATTTGGTGGCAGAGCCATAGATAGATCGGGGTGCGGCACAGTATCATATACAACCCGTGATGTAGCCGCCTTATTGGTAAGCCAAGTAATAGTGATAGAAGAAGTGGAAAGATTTGATACAAGGTTTGCGCTGATATTTGTTAAATTTAAATCGCTGATAATATATTCACTGTTGCCGGAGCTACCACCTTGAGGTGCCTGGGTTTCGCCGCCAATTGATTCTGAAACTTGGGCGGAAACGGCAATATCAAAAGATAAGGTTTTTTCTTGAAAATTATTTCCCGCAGCATTATCGAATGACACGGTAAAATAATATTGACCGGTTTGGTAAGGAGCTATGGTGCCGAGTATCGTTTCAGAGGCTGTGAAAAATTCTGACATTGTTCCGGAATAAATTAGAACGCCATTTTTTTTAATTATTAAATTTAGCCGATCACCTAAATGATCATCATTAATTACACTAGAAGCCGCAGTCGTCACGATTAGATTATCATTCACTTTATTTATTACCCTTACCCACTTCGCAACGGTATCACCTGGTACAATATCTGTTGACCCAAACAGCGGTGACTGTTCAAAATATATATCAGCGATGTTGCCAGCTTTTGCGGGTAATGGATTGAATACAAATAACCACGCGACAACAAGCGCGGATAATTTTAGGAGTTGGAATTTTAGTTCGGATGTTTTCATTTTATTATTTTTTATGCACCGGAGCCGTTATCGGTTACCGTTGGTGCCGTTGGTATTATTGCTTCTGGTGGCATTGTAGCAATCGGGCTTTCGACTTGAATTGTGTCGCTTGTATTTTCTGGAATCACCGGTGTTTCCGGGGTAGTAACCGGCTCGATTGTTTCGGTAGTTGGAGCTGTCGATTGTTCAGTTGGTTCCGGTATGATTGTTGTTTCAATAATAGGCGCAACTACCGGTTCTTGGATTGGCGGAGTTGCTATTTCATCAAGCGGCACAGTCGGCTCTGCGGTTGGTAAACTTACCGTGGACGAAGTAGTCATCGGCGAAGATGTCGCACCTTGGTCCGGGGAATTATTTATTAAAATTTCTGTTACTGGCTCAGTTGAGGTGGTCACCGGTGCAATGATCTCACTACTAGTTACTATTTCTAAAGTAGTTGTTGGTTCAATGATGACACTGCTTGTTTTTGTTGCTAACGAATCGGTAGTAATTTGTTCTGGTATGAGTGCAATATAATCGTCTTCACCTTCTTCTGGTACAGCCGGGCCGAAGAAAGCAAAGGCGTCGAGTAAAGAGTTTTCTTCACCAGGAGTCGGGGTTGGATCAACCCAATTGCTGGAACCATCAGGAATGCGGGCGAAAGATTTGCCTGCGGGCGCGTCTTCCGAGTAAACAAATGAATCAATTAAATTTGCGCCATTCGAAATTTGACCATCAAATAGTCGGACTGAATCCCCGCCAACATTATCCAGAGCAAAACTTGAACTACCGTTGCGATAAACTACCAAGAACCCGCCTCCAGGAATCACGGTTAATCCGGTGTTAGTAATTGCCGGCGTGATGAGGAGTTTATGTAAATCGGATTCGTCGTAAAGCGCCCAGCCGTTCACATCAACAGAACTGGTGCTTAGGTTGTAAAGTTCTATCCATTCGCCGCCGGGTTTATTCGCGTTATCCGCACCGATGGGGTTTGGTAAAAATTCATTGAGGACGACCGTTGGTGTTCCCGGCGCCGAGCAGACAACCTTGCTTTCAGCGGTTACCGGCGTGCCCCAATCGGTTTGGTTGGACCAGTATTTGGCCGAGTTGGTTATAATCGAACCACAAGCCGCCTTGGTATAATCAGCATTGTTAGCAACTTTCAATTTAAGATCTATTTCAATCAGCGGATCGTTGGGATAGACATTGCCAAAATTCCACTCAATAACTCCTGTTGATATATTATCGTAGCTGAGAGTGCGGTTAACGGTATAGCCGATATATTCAAGCGTAGAGGGGTAGTTATCATCAATACGTACGCCGCCACCAGTACAAACTTTGGTGCCATAGTTATCTAGCGTTAAATGATAGGTTATAATATCGCCCGGCGCAACTTCTGTTTTGTTAGATGTTTTGGTAATGCGCAGCGCGCAACTGTTTGGTGGCGGGGGTGGTTCACACGTGCAAATCCGTAATGAAATCGCGATATTAATACTTTCCAAAAGATTTTTCATTACCTCCAGTTCGGTATCGGGAGCTGCTGGGATACGACGGAGCAGCGCGTCGGCCTGTGCCACAATCGTATCCATATCATCAGAACTTTCTGGCGGCACATAGGCATCAATATGGAAATTAAATATATTAAATTTCATTGCAAGCAATTGTTTTTTTAGTTTGTTGAGCATTATGCTGTTGGAGGCATTGAAGATATTATTTACCTTGGTTTGGGTATTGATCATTTCGTTGGTGCTGGTCGGTTGTCCGTTTGGTAGGGTGGTAGTAGCGCCAAGAAACACTGGCAAAAGTGGAAGATAAATGGATGAATGGGTTCTCCAATATCCCACGGAACGAACTTCAAAATCCTCGCAATATGGCGCTTGCAAGGTTGTTGTAGAAATTTCTCGATCAGAAAAACCGGTTGGAAATACCAGATTGTTCCGAGTTTGCTGACCCAGAAAATCGAAATTAAATTCACAAGTTTGTCCTTGCAGGTTCGCTGGCGTGGTAGATGAAAAATATAGTGAAAAACCCCAGGCATTTGGGTCAGTGAATTCAGTCAGGCCATAATCAAAATCTTTGGCGAGTCCAGAATATTTTAATTCGGAGCTGAGACTGGCTTCTAGCCAGACATAATCGCAAACCGCGCCGGCTAATTCGCCGGCTTTCGCCTGATATCGGAATGAGTTGCCAAGATTGGTGATGCTAATAGTTTTTTTGATAGGTTTACCAAAAGCGGCGCAGGTGGAAGTGGTTGAGACTTGCGAAGATAGGCTGAAATCCAAAGTGCCGGCAGTAAAAGTATTGTCGGTGGATGTTTCTAAATTGGAAAGAAAAGCACGGGTGCCACTTACGCCGCGCAATTGCAGCGCGCACATGGTGAAAAGTAAAATTGTGGCACACACGCGCATCAGTGGTCGGTGGGAAAAACCAAACGCAACAGGTTTCACTAAAAATACCGAGTGTTTTTTTGCGCGGGCTTTGTTTAAAGCTTTTTTAATTTTCTTGATTTTGGATTTCATTTTTTTTATTATTTTTTATTTTTATTATTTCATCCCATATTTTTTTCCCTTCATCAAAGACTATAAGCAAAGCGGGGATCATAATTATTAGCGCGAAGCCCCAAGGTTTTTTGGCGGTGTTGATAGCGTAACCAACATATGGAACGGTTAGTATTTCTTTGCCGACAATTTCACCCAGCCTTACTTCTTTGCTATCAGGCGCATTGTTAGCGTCGCCTTTGGTAATAAATATCCGTGTTGCGCCCAGGCCTTTGATTTCGTTGATGCGGTGTGTGATTGGGGTTTGCGTTCTGCTGATCTTACCGAAGGTGATAATGTCGCCGACTTTATAATCTGCGGCCGGTTTAACAATTACAATACTGCCGGTCTTGATTGCCGGTTCCATTGAACCGGAAAGTACGGACATAATTTTGATATTTCCAGTAATCGGAAAAATTGAAACGAGTAAAAGAGTTGCAATCGTGCAGATACAGCCAAAGAACAAATAATAGATGATATTGAATATTTTCATTTAATTATAGTTAGTTTTTCAAATCCTCAATCGGCTGTCCCTTTCGGCCTTGGTCCGATGGGGCAGCCTCAAAGAATTCGTATTCTTTTTTAGCCTTTAGGATTTTTTGAGATTATTATGGCGTTAGAGCGTTATTAATAGTGCAAACAATCGCTTCGCCTTCGGCTAGTGTTATGGATCCACCCAAAGTAGTCGGGCAGGATTGACCGTAGTTAGAGGTGCCGGTAATTGGTCCGACAAACGTATAACCAGGTAAGCCGTCTTCGGTAATCGCATGAGGTGCGTTGGATGTCACCGCGACCGATGAGCCATTTTGTACTAAGGCGCCATCGACCTTCAACCCAAAGGTTGAGGGGTTGGCTGTTCCACTAAGCACATTCTTTATCAAAGTGATATTCGGCGGCAGGTCGTTATTTACGACCGTGCAAGCTTTACTATCTCCTTCAAGTAAAGTAATTTGGCCTACTGAGTTGCAATCTGGTCCCGCGAAGGAACCGACATATCCCTGCACCCCAGTCTCCGTAACGATGTAGTTGCCTACTGGCACTACAGTTGGAACTCCGGAAGTGAGAGGAATGGTGTTTGCGCCATCACTGACAAACAACTGGTAATCGCCGACAACATTGTTGCCGCCGTTGTCATTGATGATTTGTTTGGTGACAGTAATCGTTGCCAGGCGTTGCTCTGTATCACAGGTATAGCCCGTGTTGTGCCTTGCCTGCATTGCTCGGAATGCAATATTCATGGTTACGCCATCGGTCTGTGTCTGGTTGCCGAGAGCGGCGCCATTACAGGTTGTGCCGGTTCCCCGAACTAATGGGCCATTGGTACTATCAGGCAATTTGCCTTGTCCGTCTTGTGCGACGCGAGCTTCAGCCATTGTGCCAAAACACCAGGCTTTGCCGATGTAATAATCTTGGCCGCCTACCGCTGGTCCCAACTGGTTTGGATTCCAGACATTGGTCGTGGCATCAACGAGATCTATTGAGGAAGTCAGGTTCGGGCCAAAGAAATCCTTGACCGTTTTGACCCCGCCATTTAACAGCGGTTCTCCGACTTCAAGCACATTATCGCCATCATCGGCCCACCAGATCATTCGCACATTGTCGGCCAGCTCTCCGTCCCAGGTATTATTGATATCTTCTGGGGCGTCGCCGGTTCCGAGCTCTGGCTCATTAGAGGAAATGTCGTCATTGGTGGTGAGTGACATATCCATACAGAGCCAAGCGTCATTATTATTCACATGCAAAGAAATGGTGTCTTCACCTTCGTCGTCCGGTTTCAAATCTCTAAAGTTGATAAGCAATTTTCCGTCGATTAGGTCGCTCGGACCAAAAGTGGTCGCTTGCGAAATAGCGCCGTTGTAATAGCTTTCATTATCAACTTTCAGATCAATGGCTCCGGCTGTGAAAGTGTTGCCAACTGACTTTTCTGAGTCAGAAAGAAAGGCCCTTGTTCCGGTTATTCCGATTACAGCCACGATACTCAGGATTATCCCAAGGCTTATTATTATTTTTTTCATATTCGCCTTGTATACCTACCCTGAGTTAAATCAGGGTAGGCTAAATTAAGCTTAGGATAAATTATTCAACAAGTTGTGGAAGAACGCAGGTGAAGTTTGGGTTGTTTCTGGCCTGCTCGACTCGAAAGGTAACATCTGCAGTCATGGAGTCAGTTTGAGTAATATTTCCCATCGCAGCTCCGTTACAAGTTATGACACCGTTAACGGCAGTCATGCTGCCCGCACACCAGGCTAGACCGATATAACTGGTGCTTCCGCTAGGAAGTGCATTACCGGGGCCAGCTAACATATAGCTTTTGCCGCCAAGCACATCACTCGCAGGGCCAACACCGTTTGTGAAGAGAGCCGGTTCACCAACTTGCCAAACATTGTCACCTTTTCCAATTTGGCCGTCAGTACTAGTAACGCCATTATCGGCCCAGGCAAAGAAATTAACATTCTGTGCTAGTTCGCCGTCAAAGTTTCCAACAGTGGTAGTGCTGTCGCCGACAGCAATTTCCGGTTGAAGAACACTGTTTTCTGCGTTGGAGGTGATTCTTACATCTGCACACGCATACGCATCGTTGTTATCGACGTGAAGCGAGATAGTATTTTCACCCTGGTCGCCCGGTTTGAGGTCGCTGATGTTGAAGAATTGATTGGTCGGGCCAAGATTGGTAAGTAGCCAACTGCCACCGCAGGCCTTATCAATCAAATCAGGCCGAGTTGAAGGTACTTGCGCATTTTCGAGTGCCCAATGGTAGCCGGGCGCATCAATATTTGCCACGCAAATAAGCCCGTCGTAGTGCGCCGTGCTATCAACAGTTAAATCAATCGCACCGGCTGTGAAAGTGTTGCCAGTTGATGTTTCAGTATCCGCGAAAAAAGCAGTAGTAGCGCCAATGCCAATCGCTGCGACCGCTGCAATCATCGCGAAGCTTAAAAATATTTTTTTATTCATATGATATTTATTATCCCGCTGGTTTTTCCTATTTATTATAAAAATCAGCTAGGTTGCCGGTTAAATTTTTTTAATAATCACCTCATACCATTCGACCTTTTGGTTTGGTGGAAGTGACACCCTCTTTGTTTAACCGAGTTAATAATTAAATTTTTTTGAATAATAATAAAAAAAGACAAACTAAATTTGTCTTTTTAAAAATATTAATCCAAAAAAATTAACAAATAATACCCGCATTGACGGATTAATGCGTGTTCGAAACATTCTCAAATATAAACATCTGATAACATTCCTTGTTTTATTTGCCCATTGCTTCATATTTTCCTTTATTAACCTTAGCGATAAATATTCGGTTAAGTCGGAAAGATGAGCTCCTAAGTTAATTGTAAAGATTAACTTAGGGGTTCGCTTAGTAGCTTGTTGATTTTTCGGCAGAAACTGCCACAATCAGTTTGTTTGTTTTGCTGAAGTTGAATCGTGGATTAAAATCACACACTATCTCGTTATTAAATACCCAATGAGATAATTGGCAAGGATTATATTGATAAAAAGTGCACAGTCGGTGGATAAGTGGTGCGCAACTAATTTAAATTGCTGCAAACGAGAAAATCGTGTAAAATAAGGGCAAAAGTGAGTATTTTTAATTTAAAAATGTGCAGTATACTGTATACATTCTTAGGTGTTCTGATGGTTCGCTTTATACCGGCTACACGAACAACATTGAAAAACGATTGAGTGACCACAATGGTGGTAAAGCCGGTGCAAAGTATACCCGCGGCCGTAGGCCGGTAAATTTAGTATATTTTGAAAAATACAAAACTCTTTCCGCTGCTCTGAAAAGAGAAATAAAAATAAAAAAACTTTCCCGGACGGAAAAGTTAATTTTGATAAAAAATTTTTATATACCCGCTGCTTCGCACCGGGTATATAATTACGTCGCTCGCCACAAGTGAAAATAAATTTTCGTTTGTTGGCTCGCTAGAAATTATAGCGCTCCCAAGTCTAAGGTTTGATCAATTTTTATTTCTTCAATAAAATCGTAGGCATGGCTGACTAAAATAATTGCTCCATCAAAATTATTTAGGGCCTTGCCGATAATTGGCAGATGGCGGAAGTTTATATGGTTGGTTGGTTCGTCGAGAATTAATAATCCCGGTTTTTGTAAAACAAAGCGGGCATAACATAGTAAACCCTTTTGGCCCTCGGACAATGATCCGACTTTATTTTTTAATATTTCCGAAGAAAGCAAAAACTGGGCGGCAGTTGCATAAATTTCTTGGTTCCAGGGTTCCGGCATCATTTCTTCAAGCGCTTGATAAGCGGTTTGGTCAAAATTAAGACCGGAAAAATCCTGGCGGTAATAACCGACCCGAACATCTTTACTCATTATCGCCCCTTTTTCTTCGTGGGTGGCGAGGGCGGCGAGGAAGGTACTTTTACCAATACCGTTTGGTCCTTTTATTAAAAGTTTTTGTTTTTTGCGGACTTCAATCGGGGCAATAAGTTTTTTCCGGACCGGCTCATGATCAACCATAATTCCGACGGATTTTATTTCAACTACCGCACCCACCGTATCGGTCTGTGCCGGAATAATAAAATCATTTATAGTTTTATCTTCTTGACGCTCATCAACCATATTTTCTTCAGCTTCTTCTACCTGGTCTTTTAGTTTGCTCGCAAGTTTTCGCATCTTGCCGCCTTTGTGAGCGAAAAAGTTGATTTTATCCTTGCGATCCTGAATGCTTTTTTTCAGCTGAGCATTCTTCGCGCGTTCACGCTCAATTTGAGCTTCAATTTCGCCAAGTGCTTCGTAGTAGTCACCGACATACTGTTCCATTTTGTGAGTGTAGGAATCTAGGTATAAAACGCCTTCAGTGAATGCATTTAAAAAGTTGGCGTCGTGAGAAATAACTAGGCAGGTCTTTGGATAATCCATCAAAAACCGGGTTAAATGCTCAATGCCATCAGCATCAAGATTATTTGTTGGTTCATCAAGGAGTAGTATGTCCGGCTGCTGAATGAGGGCATAAGCGAGCAAAAGTCGAGCTTGTTGGCCACCGGAAAATTGTTTTATTTTTTTTGTGAGCGGAGCTTTGAGATGAACTACTTCCAGAATATTATTTATCCGTTTCGGGAGATCGTATTTTTTTTCACTGAAGGTTTGCGCAAAAAATTCTTCCACGGTTTTTTCCAAATTTTCACGCTTCATTACCTGGGTCGCGATTGCGATTGAAGCGCCAAGGCCAAGATGAATTCCGCCGTTGTCAGGTTTTAGTTCGCCGGTGATAAGTTTAAAAATTGTGCTTTTGCCGGCGCCATTTTGTCCCATGATGGTGACTTTGGTATTTTCACGAACTGAAAAAGACGCCTCATCTAGAATGGGCCGAGCATGATCGTATTTAAATGATGTTTTGTCAAAACGGACAATGACGTTGCCGGAAGTTGTCGCCATAAATAAATATTTCAACGAGGCTTCAGTATAGCAAAAAATTGAAAGTTGGTCAATATTGGTAAACAAATATAAATACTATACAATCGAACGATTTTGTTATAAGATTAAGAAAAGCAAAATAAAATGATTGAAGTTGAGAAAAAATTCATAATTGATGAAAGTGATATCGCTCTCCTTGCTGAAGGTGCGGAGTTTGTCGGCAAAAAAACTTTTACCGATGTTTATTATGATACCACAGATTATTTGCTTACCGCCCGCGATCATTGGTTGCGATTTCGCGATGGGCGGCCGGAGCTAAAGGTGCCGATGAGTGAAGTGATTACCAGATCGGCTGAACAGTATGAAGAAATGGAAGATGAAAGCCAAATTAGAAAGTTATTGAATTTACCGGAAGAAGGCAGGTTTGAACAGGTGTTAAATGAAAATGGCTTTGCGAAATTTTGTGTTTGTACAACCACTCGGCAAAAATATACTAAAGATGGTTTTATTATTGACCTCGATGAAGTAAGATATCCGGAATTTGTTTATAAGGTCGGAGAAATAGAATTGCTGGTAAAAGACAAAACTGAAATGGAAGAAGCGTCACAAAAAATTATCGCTTTTGCGAAGGCGAACGGCATAAAGTTTGCGCCGGTTAGGGGAAAAGTTATTGAATATTTGAAGCGTATCAGGCCCGAACACTATCGGGCGATGGTAGAGGCAAAAGTCATAATTGATTATTAAAATATGCCTACCTGGATATTATATGCATTGCTTTCGGCGGTAGCCGCAGCTGCAGTAGGAATTTTTGGCAAAATTGGCATCAGTAAGCTTGATTCTACGCTTGCAACAACGGTACGGGCTGTAATTATGGCGACATTTCTGGTAATTGTTTCCTTGTCGCTTGGAAAAGCAAAGCTTTTAAATACAATTGATAATAAAGCCCTGCTTTTTATTGTTTTTTCCGGTATTTCTGGGGCAATTTCGTGGCTTTTTTATTTTTTCGCCCTGAGAACCGGTCCAGCTTCTGGTGTTGCCGCCCTCGATCGATTAAGTGTGGTATTTGTGCTTATTTTAGCGATTTTGTTTCTCGGTGAACAACTTACCTGGAAAAGCGGGCTTGGTGCCGTACTTATTACCACGGGAGCAATATTTATGAGTATTAAATAAAGATTCGCTCAAAATAGGCTTGTTTTAGCCTATTTTTTTAATATCCATTTTTTAATTGCGGCGGCAAGACCCACAAGAAATAGGCCGCCCCCGGTTCCGACCGCTACTTTGGTAGTCGGGGTTGTAGCCGAAATCGGTTTTTGATCGACATCTAGCTGAGAAATGTCTTCGCTGGTGCGCGGGGTAATATTCCAACCGCTTGCGCTTTGTTCGACAATACCAGTTACCCGAATTTTTGTTTTTAAGCTTAAATCTTTTTTGTTTATATTAGATTTTAATGGCAAATTAACTTTTGCTTCCGCCGAAGTGTCGTCTAAAAAAAACGAAGCATTATTTAAATCCGTAATTTCTCCGGTAAGTGAAAGCAATCGACCAAAATCATTTTCATCAACATCAATAATATTTTTTTGTTCTGGTTGCAAAATTATTTTCGAAGGTAATTTAGTAATTGCGCTGGCCGAAGAAATGCGCAAGCGTGGCCGACCTTGCAGAGAACTAATTTCTCCGTAAACTTTTATCTGGTCGCCAAGCTTCAATATCGGAAATGATTTCTTGTAAGAATATATTTGCATTCCGCCGGATTCATCATTGATATAAAAATAATTTACGTAAGGATGATTCGGCAAAGAAACTACTGTTCCGGTTAGAGTTGTTTTTGATTTGATCGGTAAGCTGCGGGCGTCAGCTAAAACAAGGTTAGAATAATATTTATTTGAACCAAAGGTACTGGTTGTTTTAACTTCCGGCGCCACCGATGTAAAAAAAGTTGAAGAAACAATATCTGTTGCATCGTGAGTATACACTTCACCAATTTTTCCTTTGCCAAAATTCAAAATATCTACGATCTCTCCCAGGGAATTTGCTAGTAGCACGCTGCCACCGGCGTTATTTAGGGCAAGTTTTGTGACAGATTTGTAAAATTTAAGTATGCCAAATGGTTTGAGCACAGTTTTTATTGGCAAAGAATACCACTTTTCATTTTCCGTTCCTATCTTCCAATTCCCTAAATCGACGGCGCTCGTTGCAAAACCCTCAATACTAATCCACTCATCATTTTCACTATCTGGTCTTGGGGAAACGCTACTTATATAGACGGCGTTATTATTGGCTAAATTGTTGTTAACCTTTATATTTAAAGTTTTTGTTCCAATTGTGCCCTGGGTGCTAGTACCATGAATAGTAACTGTAAAAATGCCGGAACTGGTAAAGGCATGGTAGACCATGGAACCGTCTGAAGACGTTCCATCACCGAAATTCCATGAATACATAATTTCTCCACCCCTTGGATCAGCAGACAAATTCGATGAAAATAAAGTTGTAGAATTAATATAAATGTTTTTTGGGTAGCTAACATTCCAAAGTAAGAAAATTTTATCAATTTGGGTCGTTGAGGGACTGGTTTTTTTGATATTAAGAAGAGGCGCGTTCCATAAGTAAGAACCATTTGAGCCACCAGTTGATAAAATAGTGGTTGGCAAAAATGGTAAGGTAATTATGTTTTCAAAATTTTGGGTTGGAGTTGTAGAAATTTCCCAAACTCCGCCGCCACTAATACTTCGAGCTAAGGAATTTCCTTTGGCGGGAATATTTGTTTCAGAATATTTTATCTCATCAATAATTTCGCCGGCAGCATTTTTTAAAATTACGGTGTCGCCGTCATTATTTAGTTTGCTTCCTGACAAAAGAAAAGTTTTCCATGTTTGTCCAGAAATTATTCCATTCAAATTTAATATTGTACAAGTGTCACTTGCTCGATTGTCGCACAAAGTTCCACCGTCTAAATTAATTTCATTTAAAGATGGATTATAAATTTCAACCCACTCATCGCCGTCAGTTGGGTTTGGCATTATTTCGTTTAGTCGTAACACCGACCAATCTGTGGTTGTCGTCGTTATAATATTTTCTGCTGAAGACGATGTCGGGGTTTCCGGAGTAGTGAGTTGAGATGGATCAGAAATTTCGAAAAATGGTCGGGAAGGGGATGTCAGATTGAACGGTTGACTATCAAGTTCAGTGAAGTCATTCAGGCTATTGTCGGTATCCAAGTAATTTCCAGTAACGTCGTTCGGCAGACGGACCAGACTTTTACTGCTCTCTGGGTTTGGGGTTGGGCTTCCTATTGTGGTTGAAACAGATCCCCAGCTAACCTCATCTATCATCTCGCCGTCGGAATTTGCCAAAAGTAGGCTATTGTTGGCGGCGAGGCTATATGAAGCATTTGAGTAAGAAAGATCGGAAAGAACGCTGTTTATTGGTGAATAGTCGCGGTGAGCTACCAAAAAATATGAAAAAGGGCTAATTATAGCGGAAGACGGAAAGCTAGAAATAAGCTTGCTTTGAGTTCCGCCTGCCGTCTGTTTGGTCAGGCTCCAGTTGGTAAGATTGGCGCTGGAACTAGCATAATTATATAGCTCAATAAATTCATCAGTAGTTGAAACCCCCGAGACCTGAATCTTACTTATCAAGACTTTGGCCGAGATAGGCGAGATAAATAAAAAACCGCCAAGTATAATAATAGCCGGCAGTAAAGCTTGTACCCTCCTCATAATTTTTGTGTATAGTAAATATGTGCAGAAGTATAGCAAAAATGCACATTCCTGCCAATATATGGCCGTTTATCAAAAGTACAAGATAGTCTATACAAACTTTAAATGGCTAAATTTAGCCACATAGTTTTGTTTGTATACACTATTATAGACAAACTGTGGATAAAGGTGTGGAAAAGTCACCATATGTGGGGATAAATTATTTAGCAGTAGTTAGCTTTTTATTTAATCTTAGCCTAAATACTGTTTGTATAGGCTAGTATAGACAAAGAATTTAAGATTTAAGGTCGTTTTTGGGCATATTTAAGCTAATCTTAGCGTAAAACCTCGGGTCTTGACAAAACCGTTTAAATATGCTATACTAAATATGTTGTTCTTTGATAGACAACTTGGACATTTCATTCAACTACCTTGTTTCAGGGATAAAAGCTGGATTTACAGTTGCTCTCAAATATAGAGAAAAGCAGCGGCAAATCCATCTCCTTGTGTGGCAACCTCAAATTTTGGGTCCTGAAAGCTTGCTTTCTAGAACCCCCGAGGAAATGCCTTCAAGCGGTTGGAGATATTAACGCTGTCACGGTGTATGACAGTATTCACCTCCGGGTGGATGCATCTCGCCCGACAGAACTATTAACGGCGAGAGCATAAATTAAAAACTATGGCTTTATCGCCGTTTTTTTTTGCTTAAGATCTTTTTTTAATTTTAGGCTGAAGATTGACACTGTATTAATTAAAGAGTAGAATACTTGCTATTAAATAGGGTTCGTATATTTAAAGATTTTATGACCAAAACGGCCAATAGTAAATTTAGCGAGGGGTTCATTGAAAAGATGAAAGCCATTTTGATCGCTGATAAAGCGCGCCTTGAAAAAGAACTTGCTAAATATAGCACCAGTGAAGATTCAGAAGATAAAGAAGCGAAGTTTCCTGACTATGGTAACAGTGAAGAAGACAACGCACTTGAAGTTGCGGACTATGAAGCAAACCTTTCAATCGAAAGTGATTTGCAAAAATCATTTCGCGATGTAGAAGCGTCATTAGATCGGATTGAAGAAGGTGAATATGGAGTTTGTAAATACTGCAAAAAAACGATTGAAGAGAAAAGATTGATGGCCAGGCCAACTTCAAGCGCCTGTATCAGCTGTAAGAAGACGATTGTTCAGGAAGTATAAAAATATGTATTTTAAAACCCTGTTCAGGTATGTACTGCTTGGCGGGGTTTTTTTAATTTCTGACCGATTTTTAAAATGGCAAGCGGCGCACAACTGGATTCAGCCGCTGCTTATTGGGAAGAATTTTGGTTGGGAGCCTTTTTATAATAAAGGAATTGCGTTTGGTATTGTGATGCCGAAATTTGTTGTGGTAGCGCTTACGGTATTTATTATTGCCGCAGTTTTGTACTTTTTTTACTTAAATGAAAAAACGCCATCGGATGGCAAAGATAGACGTTTAAAATTTGGTTTGGTTTTAATTTTGGTGGGCGCATTTTCAAATTTAGCAGATCGATTGGTTTATAACCATACAATTGATTACATTCGGATCTTTAACGGTGTTATCAACCTCGCGGATATTTTCATTGTTGTTGGTTTTGTGTTATACTTTTCTTCATTGAAACAGGAAAATACAAAAACATGAAAAATAATACTTTGAACTAAACGAGAGCTGAAATGTTCTCGTTTTTTAATTAATAGATTTATGTTTATTAAATTTGCTTCCGCGACAGTGATCGGTTTGAATTGCGTGCCGGTAACGGTGGAAGTGGATATCCATAAGGGGCAAACAAATTTTAATATAGTCGGACTGCCGGACCCGTCGATAAAAGAAGCAAAGGACCGGCTTTATGCTGCTTTGAAAAATTCGGACTATTCTTATCCGTTTAATTTTCGAATTTTGGTTAACCTCGCGCCTGCCGATACGCCAAAGGTAGGTGCGATTTATGACTTGGCAATGGCGGCCGGCATTGTGTCGCTCGCCGAAGAAATCAAGCTTAATCTTGAGGAAACAATGATTGTGGGTGAGTTATCATTGGACGGGCAAGTGCGGCATGTTTCCGGGGTGTTATCACTTGCATTGTACGCTCGTGAAAGCGGGTTTATACATTTTTTTGTTCCGGAACAGGATGCGCCAGAAGCAGCCCTGGTCGGTGAACTCACGATTTATCCGGTAAAAAATTTACGACAACTGATGAATCATTTATCCGGTGTTGAACAGATTGTTCCTTATACTCCGGAAACGAAAATTCTTTTTTCGAACGAAGAATATGCCGCTGATCTTGCCTATGTAAAAGGACAGGAGTTCGCAAAGCGCGCGCTCGAAATTGCGGCGAGCGGCAGTCATAATATTTTGATGAGCGGGCCGCCGGGATCTGGAAAAACATTACTTGCTAGAACCTTGCCGTCTATCCTTCCTCGTTTGACTAATGAGGAAATTTTGGAAGTAACTAAAATATATTCCGTTGCCGGACTTTTGGAATCATCATATGTGAGCGAGCGGCCTTTTCGCGCTCCGCACCACACGGCATCGGGAGTGGCTTTGGTCGGTGGGGGACGGATTCCCAGGCCGGGAGAAATTTCTATGGCACATCGTGGCGTTTTGTTTCTCGATGAGTTCCCCGAGTTTCCAAGATTTGTAATTGAAAGTTTGCGCCAACCGCTGGAAGACGGGATTGTGACGGTGTCGCGTGCGAATGGCACTTGGACTTTTCCGGCGCGATTTATTTTGGTTGCGAGCCAAAACCCTTGTCCGTGCGGATTCAAAAGCGATCCGACCCAGCCGTGCGTTTGTTCACAGAGCCAGCTCGACCGTTACCAGAAAAAAATTAGCGGGCCACTCTTAGACCGGATTGATTTGCATGTAGAAGTACCGCGGGTGCAGTTTGAAAAACTTTCAACTGAAAATTTGGCAGAAGGCTCGGCCAAGGTACGGGAAAGAGTAGAGGCGGCGCGAGAAATTCAAAACGGAAGATTTAAAGGAAAAGATGTGAGGACCAATAGTGAAATGGGGAATAAGGAAATAAAAGAATTTTGTAAATTAGACGAGGCATCGATTGAATTGCTTCGGGGGGCGGTTGAGAAATTACATTTGTCGGCGCGCGGATATAACCGGGTTTTGAAATTAAGCCGGACGATTGCGGACCTCGCTGGTTCACAAGATATAAAAATTGAACATCTAGCCGAGGCTTTGCAGTTTAGGGCGAAGGCGGATTAATAAGACTTGAAATATCTTCAAAATAATGCTAGGGTGTTGAAATGTCTGGACCATGCCGGTCCCGAAAGGAGAGGTAAATGGAGGAGCGGCGTTTGATCAGTCTTCCGTGCAATCACACCTTCCGTGATCCGGGAGGCAACCACATGCAGTGTCCGATTTGCGGGCGGGTGTTCAATCGGAACGGCTTCGAATTCCTGGAAGTTTACAACCACTGTCTGTTGCCGCAAGGCAACGCCGCACAGCGCTGAAGACATTCAGCACCCGGGCGCGACCGATATTAGGTCGCGCCCTTATTTTTTTAATAATTATTAAGTCTTGAATAATTCTTAGTTATGCGCTAAGGTGAGTAGATATGATTGATACAACTTCAACAGTAGTAACGGCAACGGAAAAAATAAATGCCGCCCATGGGGCGACAGCTATACAAAAAGGCGCGAATAATGCCGCGGATATTATCGGTCTCGCTAATACGGATATTATTATGACCGTCGCGAGATTAATCCGCACCGCACTTGGGTTTGTGGGAATAATTTTTTTGCTCGTGATTCTTCAGGCCGGCGCAGCATTTTTATTTTCCGGCGGCAAGGAAGAAAATATTCAAAAAGCGAAAAAGACGTTGTTGAACGGAATTATTGGATTGATCGTAATATTTCTTTCTTATAGTATTGTTCAAACAGTGATTAGGGCGTTTCTTCCTCAATAATTTAAATAAAAAACCGCCATTTAAGGCGGTTTTTCTAATAATTATTTTACTGCTAGTTCTGTTTCTTGATAATAAATTTCTATGGTGACTTTTTTAACGCCAAATTTTAGTGCTTCAGCCCGGGAAGCGTTGAGCCAGATATCGAACCGGCCGAATCCATAGCGACTGTTCATGCGATCGGTTACGATAAATTTCTTATCTCCAAATAAAGAAGGGATTTTTATGACGGTACCAAACGGCAAGCCATTTCCCGCAATAGTATATTCATTTACTTTTTTTCCGGAAGCGGTAATTAAAGGGTTGGAATCGGTTTGGTCGGCGGTAGAAGTATAAGCGGTAATCACGCCCTTAATAATTCTCGGTTTCACAGCTTGTCGATTTAGACGGCTGCCCGGTTCTATGCTAATAGTTGGTTCAAGAACTTCGGAAGCTTGAGTAATTTGGGCGGTAGCAAGGTGTGGATTCAAAAAATTGAACACCAACATCGCCCCGGCGATTAAATTGAGGGTATTTTTTAAGCGAGAATAATTGTTTTGAGTTAGATTTGGATTCACAATTTAATTTTTAACGTTTGGCTGAAATTAGCCAAAAATTTACGTTTTCCACCGGAATGAAAAAATACCTGATGGGGTATTTGAACTGGCTGAGTATATCAAGGAGGGGTGGAATTGTCAAGACAAAAAGGGTAGAGTATACTTATGAAATGTTAAATCCCAATGACCAATCCCCAATCCCCAATAACCAAAGTCAATCGAATAATTGGTAATTGGAAATTGGGGTTTGGAAATTTTAATTTATGCCGATCTCCCAATTGAAAATCCGGAATACTCGCGTCTATGGCGATGTAAAGGATGGTAAACCTGAGCGGCCCAAAAAACCGCGCGTTTTTTCGTTGTCTACTTTATTAAAGTTTGGGTTATTGGGAGTAGCAATTTGTTTTATCGTCGGTACCGGAGTCGTAATTTGGGTTAGTCGTGATTTGCCCGACCCGAATAATTTGAAGGACCGGCAAGTAATTCAAAGTACTAAGATTTATGACCGCACCGGTGAGCATTTGTTATATGAGGTTTACCAAAATCAAAAACGAACAGTCGTAGAGTTAGACCAAATCGCTCCGGCCGCGGTTCAGGCTACAGTTGCTATTGAAGATAAAGATTTTTACAATCATAGCGGAGTAAAAATCATGAGTATTATCCGGGCGGCGGTTAATAATTTTTTGGGCCGAAAAAGCGGCGGCGGCGGAGCTTCAACGCTTACCCAGCAATTAATTAAAAATACCATCATTGGCAATGAGCACAGCTACTTCCGTAAAATTAAAGAAGCGATTTTGGCATTACAGCTCGAAAAGAAATATTCCAAAGAAGAGATTATTAAATTGTATTTGAACGATATTCCCTATGGCTCTACAAATTATGGTATTGAAGCGGCTTCACAAAGTTATTTTCATAAAAGCTCTAAAGATTTAAATTTGGCGGAGTCCGCGACTTTGGCCGCGCTGATACAAGCGCCGAGCCGTTATCTTAGTGATGTAAATTCACTTCGCAACCGCCGAGATTTGGTGTTGCGGCTGATGAATGAACAGGGTTATATAAATGAAGAACAAAAAAAAGCCGCTCAAGAACAGGCGCTCCGCATTTATCGCAATAACGGTATTTTTGACGCGCCGCATTTTGTTTTGTATGTAAAAAAATTATTGGCCGATCAGTTTGGTGAAAATACTATTGATACGGGCGGGTTAAAGGTAATTACAACCCTTGATTATGATAAGCAAATCATGGCGGAAAAAATTGTTAAAGAGCAAGGTGATAAATATGTAAAAACTGCCAAAGCGAATAATGCCGCGCTGATTGCTATCGACCCCAAGACGTCGCAGATTCTGACCATGGTCGGATCGCGTGATTTTAATAATGAAGAAATTGACGGTCAGTTTAATGTTGCAGTACTTGGCCGGCGCCAACCCGGCTCATCATTTAAGCCATTTGTTTATACGGCGGCATTTGAAAAAGGGTTCACTCCGGAAACTGTTTTATATGATGTAAAAACAAATTTTGATTCTCGCGACGGCAAAACTTATACGCCAAAAGATTATGACGGAAAAGAACGCGGTTTAGTAACACTCAGAAAGGCCTTGCAGGGTTCATTAAATATTCCGGCGGTGAAAACAATGTATCTTGTTGGTTCAATGGAAACAATTGATTTTGCGAAGCGTTTCGGTTATACGACTTTTACCGGCGATTATGGTTTAAGTTTGGTTTTAGGTGGTGCTGAAGTCAGTCCGCTTGAGCACACGAATGCTTATGCCACCCTTGCCGACAATGGTGTCTATCATGCGCCGGTTAGTATTTTAGAGGTAACTGATTATCAAAATAATACTTTATATAAATGGACAGAAGATCCGGGTACCGAGGCTGTAAAGCCGGAACTTGCCGCTTTGATTAGTAGTGTTCTCTCTGACAATGAAGCTAGGAAATATGTTTTTGGCGCGAACAGCACTTTAGTTTTGGGAGACCGGCCGGTCGCTGCAAAAACTGGTACGACTCAAGATAATAAAGATGCCTGGACAATGGGCTATGTGCCGACACTCGCGGTCGGTGTTTGGGTTGGAAACACAAAACCTTCGCCGATGCTTGGCGGTGGAAGTTTGCTTGCCGGTACAATTTGGAATCAATTTATGAAAAAAGCTTTGGCATCAACAACTCCCGAAAGGTTTCCAGAACCGCCAATTAATGACGCGACCAAACCGGTACTTCGAGGCAGTGATGGTGGAGTGACTTTGCCAATTGATAGTATGACCGGTCGCATCGCCGTATCAACAACACCGGAAAATTTAATCGTCATGAAAACATTTGTTTTGCCGCACGATATTTTGCATTATGTAAACAAAGATGATCCGAGAGGGCCGGCACCGACAAATCCAGCTGATGATCCGCAGTATGAAGCTTGGGAACAAGGTGTTCAAGAATGGGCCATGCGACAATCAACATCGGGTACGGCAATTTCTTTTTCAGAACCACCGACCGAATATGACAATATTCAAACTAATGAATTTGCTCCGACCCTATCTATTTATAATCCTTTGCCATCGCAGGCGATTTCATCGCGAGAAATGCCGGTCGTAATTAAGGTAAGCGCTCCGCGGGGGGTGTCGGAGGTGGCTTACATGGTAGATGGTACTACGCTTGCTACAATAAATTCGTATCCGTTTGATACTACACTTCAACTTACAAATTATCGTGCTGGAGAACACAAGCTTAAGGTTATTGTTTCTGACGACCAAGGAAACAGTACATCGCAGGAGGTTATATTTTTACTTAATGTAGCGCCTGATCCGGCTAGTTTTGAATGGACGGACGCAACACCGCTTTCTCTTACTGTTGCCGAGTTTCCGCGGCCGTTTAGTGTGACTCCGTATCGCTGGGATATGATTGAAAATATTCAGGTTTATTTAAGTACCGACGGACAAAATGAAAGACTAATTTATACTATTAATCATAATGATCCATACGCGGACGGAAAAACATTCTTCATTTGGAAAAAAGTTCCGAGTGCCGGCAACTATCGGTTGCGCGGACTGATGAAGGATAAGGATGGAAGAGTTGAAGAGCGTACTTTGCAAGTAATTGTAAAATAAAAACCCCGACGTAAAGTCGGGGTTTTAGTTTATAATAAGGTTTGAACTTTGGGAGTTGGGAAACCGAGATGGGTGTAGGCGAGGGTGGTGGCTTTTCGACCGCGCGGAGTGCGTTCTAAAAATCCCATTTGCATTAGGTAGGGTTCGTAAATAGTTTCAATCGCATCCATTTCCTCGGCAATCGAGGCGGCAATGGTGTTTAGTCCGACCGGTCCGCCCGAAAACTTTTCGATTACGGCCGTAAGCAAACGGCGATCGATATCGTCTAAGCCAAACTCATCAATGCCAAGCATGGCAAAAGAAGTATTGGTTATTTTGGTATCAATTTTTCCATCGCCATTTACTTCGGCAACATCGCGGATGCGTTTTAGAAGACGGTTGGCGATGCGGGGGGTACGGCGGGCGCGGGAAGAAATTAGTTTGGTAGATTCTTCATCAATAGAAACTCCAAGAATCGCGGCATTGCGTTTGATAATTTTTTCAATATCGGAAGGTTCATAAAAATTGAGGTGGAAAGTGTGGCCGAAGCGATCGCGAAGCGGATTAGAAATCATACCAAGTTTAGTGGTAGCTCCAATCAAAGTAAATTTATTTAAAGGTAATCGAATAGTGCGAGCGGCCGGACCTTTGCCGAGAATAATATCAAGTGAGTAATCTTCGAGAGCCGGATAAAGTACTTCTTCAATCGATTTATTCATTCGATGAATTTCATCGATAAATAAAACTTCGCCAGTTTGCAGATTGGAAAGAATAGCGGCAAGGTCTCCAACTTTTTCGAGAGCCGGGCCCGAAGTGGTTTTAATGGAGGATCCCATTTCACGGGCAATGATATTTGCGAGAGTGGTTTTACCGAGCCCGGGGTTACCGGCAAGCATCACATGTTCTAGGGTTTCATTGCGCTTTTTAGCCGCTTGAATAGAAATAAGCAGATTTTGTTTAAGTTGTTCTTGACCAACAAAATCGGCCAAATGCTGAGGGCGCAAGGTTAAATCTAAAACCACTTCATCCTTTTCAGCGTGAGGTTCAACGAGTCGGTCTTCATCCATTTTTTCTTCTATCATATGCGGGGATTCTAGCAGGTTTTGATATTTTTCTCAATATTCTATATACTAGTCCAGGTGTAAAAATTTATGTTAAAAATAATTTACCTAAATACCTGGTTTGGAAAGGTAGAAAAACTTTTCCGCGAATACGTAATCGAGAATTCGGTTAGCACGGATATTTTTTGTTTTTCTGAGGTTTCCGATGGGGAGGCCAACTTAAGTTTTGGCGGGCTCGAGGGTTTAAGACCAGTAGGAAAAGAATTCGAACAATTGGTTGGTGAAGGTTCTTCGAATTCATTTTCACAATTAAAAACAATGTTGCCTGGCTTTGAAGGAAAATTTGACGGATCAAGCTATTTAAAAACAGAAGACGGAAAAATTTTTCCGATGGGGCTCGCTTATTTTGTAAAAAAAGGAATTACGGTAGAAAAAGCAGGTGTTGCGGATGTAAATAAGGGTGCCGCTGACGACCCGGAAGAATATGAAAGAATCATCCAATTTTTTTGTGTAAATATAAATGGTAAAAAAATCTGGATGAACAATTTCCACGGTATTAGCCATCCGGGAGAAAAACTTGATACTAAGGACCGGCTTAGTCAGTCTAAAAATATCTGTAAAGTTTTAAAAAATCAACCTGGGTTGAAAATATTGGGAGGAGATTTTAATCTGATGCCGGGAACAAAAAGTGTAAAAATTATTGAAGAGTCAGGTTTAAAAAATTTAATAACAGATTACAAAATTAAGAGCACTAGAAGCGCTCTTAATCACTCTCAATATCCGAATCGGGTGAAACAATATTATGCGGATTTTGTCTTCGTTTCACCGGAAATAACCGTGAAAAGCTTTGAGGCGCCGAACCTTAATATTTCCGACCATTTACCTCTCGTTTTGGAAATTGAGACTTAGTGAGTTAGCCCGGGAGGAATCAAACGTCGCTCGTTTCACTCGCTCCCACGAAATGACTTCCGCCCTCTCGTGGGCTCACCCCGGCAATAGCGGGTAAACTGCCGAGCAGTTTTCCCAAACCCTTTCCGTTCGATTCCGACCAATATGTAATAAACACGGCCAGCTTCATATGCTGGCCGTGTTTATTATGTGCCCGGGACCGGAATCGAACCGGTATGCCTTGCGGCGAGAGATTTTAAGTCTCTTGTGTCTACCAATTTCACCACCCGGGCGAAAAGTACAAGCATGATAGCACGAAAAACAACCTAAATCAAGGGTCACGAGGTGTAAGGGGAAAGTAATTTGTGGTATAATACCGCCATGAAAAATTTAAAAGGGAGCGCAGGCTTTACTCTAATTGAAGTCATTGTATCGACCGCTGTTTTTGCGTTGTTTGCAGTTGGAGTTTATGGCGCCTTTCAAATGGTAATAAAAGCGGTTTATAAATCGCGTATCAATATTATTGAAACCGCCTTGCTTGATGAATATTTAGAGGTTGCTCGCAATCTTTCTTTTAATAATGTTGGTATTATAAATGGATTGCCGGTTGGCGTGCTTCCTCACACTACAACAACTTATCGAAACGGTATTCCATTTTTAGTAACTATCGTGGTTAGAAGTATTGATGATCCATTTGACGGAACGCTCGGCGGGACTCCAAACGACCTCGCGCCGGCCGACTATAAGTTGGTTGAAATTACGGCTGCTTGCATAAGTTGCCAGCACCCGACTGAGGCAACTGTAAGCACAATAATTCCACCAAAAGATTTGGAAGGTAATTCTGTAAATGGCGCGATATTTATTTATGTAACTGATTCTCATAATAATCCGGTGGCCGATGCTAAAGTTCACCTCGTTAACACCAAGACGGATCCGAATATCGTTATTGATGATGTCACGGATAAAGATGGGTATTTGCGCGTTATTGATACTCCAACTGGTACGATGGCTTACAGTATTACTGTGGATAAACAAGGCTTTTCAAGCGATTATACTTCCGCTACAAGTACTCTTAATCCAAACCCCACCAAGCTGCCAATAACGGTTTCAACTCAACAAATTTCTGATACTTTTTTTTCAATTGATCAACTAAGTTCTTTAACCGTTCATACCATTAATGAATCTTGTGAACCGGTCGGGAGCACATCTTTTGTAATGAATGGAAATAAATTAATTGGAACACCGGGAGTGTATAAATATTCGCAAAATTTACAAACCGGAGCGGATGGAAGTTTGAACGTAAATGATTTGGAGTTTGATTTATATAATTTTTCAGTTTTAGGAGGCCACGATTTGGCCGGCTCGATTCCAATTACGCCAATTGAAATTGTTGCGGGCGGCCACCAAGATTTAACGTTGGTTTTGTCGCCGCATGTTTCAAACTCACTTTTAGTAAAAGTATTAGATAATAGTAATAATTTACCGCTATCAGATGCGACTGTTAAATTGAGTAAAGCCGGATTTAATGGAACTTTAAAAACAAATTATGGAAATTTGTCACAAACTGATTGGTCAGGAGGGATTAGTTCAGAAAATTATTCCGAATCATTTCCAAATATATATGCGGGCGACTCAATGATTGACACTCTTACTTCACCCGGAAATATTTCTTTAGCTAAGTTCGCGGGTCAATATGTAGGGGGCGGTTATCTTGAATCCGCTATTTTTGATATTGGTAAAAAAGTTAATTTGTTAAATGTTTTATATACTTCAGAATCTCAGCCGATCGAAACCGGAAGCGATTCGATATTGTTGCAATTAGCGATGAGTAACAGCAGTACTGACCCGGCGATAAATAATTTTGTCGGTCCAGACGGCACAGCGTCTACTTATTATTCGAGTGTAACTACGACCGTTAATACTGGCGGACAAACCTATCGATATTTTAGGTATAAGGTTTTTCTTAGCACTGCTGATCAGAATTTTACGCCGATTTTTTCCGATTTTGCTATGACCTTTACAAGTGGTTGTACCCCGCCCGGACAGGTATTTTATAGCGGAATATCTTCCGGAACTTATACCTTAGATGTTTCGGCAGTTGGTTATGATACGACGTCTTCCTCTGTCGATGTTAGCGGCCAATCAAGTTCAACAGTGGTTCTGTATAGAAGTATATAAATATGGTTCGAGTAAACTACAAAGGAGTTACTTTAATTGAGATAGTTGTTTCAATCGCTATTTTTACGTTAATTTCCGGAGCAGCGGTGGAGTTGTTTATATTCATGTTTCCAAGAAAAGGGGATGTAATTACCGAACAGCTGTCGACTCAAAGTGAGACCCGTAAGGTTTTGGATGATTTTGTAAATGAAATTCGCGGGGCTACTTATTCGAGCATCGGCTCATATCCAATCGCCGAAGCGAGCAGTACGGAAATAATCTTTTTTTCAAATCCTGGTGCCAAAGCAACCCGCGATCGGGTCAGATATTTTTTAGATGGCACATTATTAAAAAAAGGCACTATTGAACCAAGCGGCAATCCGTTAGTTTACGATGTGGGCACGGAAGTAATAACGGAAATGTTACACAGCGTAGTTCCGACTACAACAATATTTACTTATTATGATGCGGCTTACACAGGAAGCGAAAGTCCGCTTGTTCAGCCGGTTGAACTTGGTAATATAAAAATGGTTGGCATTAAAGTTACGATTGATAAAAATCCGTTAAACTCACCGAATTCTTTTACGACCGAATCGAAAGCGGTTATTAGAAATTTAAAGGATAATTGAACGTAATAAAAAATTAATATGTTTAAATCAAAATTAGGTATTAAAGGAAACGTTCTAATTATTGTCATTGTGCTCGGAGGAGCAAGTCTTTTTGCGATTCTTGGGTTAATTTCTTATGCGGTTTCTGAAAATCGCGCTTCGATATATAAGAAAAATCGTGAGCAAGCTTTGCAAATTGCTGAGTCAGGAATTGCTTATTATCGTTGGCATCTTGCGCACAACAAAGAGGATTATCAGGACGGAACTGGGGTGCCCGGGCCATATACGCATGAATATAAAAATAAAGAAGGTAAAACAATTGGTTATTACACCTTAACAATTGTTCCGCCAGAAGGAGGTTCGACAATTGTAACAATGTATTCAACTGGCTGGCTCGCAAGTCAGCCGGACTCGAAGCGCACGTTAAAAATTCGTCTGGGTTTTCCGGCAATATCCGATTACGCATTTTTGATAGATAGCGATATAATTTTTTCCTCAACTGCTTATATCCATGGCAAGACTCACTCTAATGGGAGAATATATTTTGATGGGGTAAGTGACGCGCCGCTTTCAAGCGCGATAGAAATTTCCGGAACGGGTGGTCCGAGAAGTTATTGGCTATACCCAGTGCCAGTAAAAGATTTGGCTAGTGTGCAGGTAAAATTGGAGGAAATAAAAACTAAATCTCAGGCAAACGGATTGGTTTGGCCATATCTGCCGGCTTCCGGAGCTTATGGTTATCAATTATCATTTAAAAATGATGGTACGGTTGATGTATCAAAAGTTATTTCTGCGCCGACTTGTTATTCCGATGCCTGTTATGATGCGGTAGATTTTGGTCCAGTAACAAATTATCAAATTCCAACCAGTAGTTATATTTTTGTTGATGACACAGTTTGGGTAAATGGCGTGGTGAAGGGTCGGGCGACGGTTGCGACAATTAATAACGACATGATTGTAAATGGGAACTTAGTATATTTGGCCAAAGATGGAACTAATGTGATTGGTCTTATGACTAATCAGAATATAGTTTTTCCTTACAACATTCCTGATCCGATGGAAGTTAATGCCGCGATGGTTACGGTAAACGGTTCAATATTTAGACCAAAATATTTAGAGGTCGGTGCCAGCACAAAAAATATTATTAGTACTCAAAATTTTTACGGATCAAGAGTGGGTAGTTATGCCGGTGGAATGAAATATTTAGGATGTGGTTCAGTGTGTTCTGGTTTTGAGAATACTAATTATTTTTACGATGCTAATCTTACCTACCGTCCGCCGGCCGGTTTTCCAGTCGGGTCATCATATAATTTAATTAGCTGGGAGGAAGTTCGTTCAACTAGCACAACGGATGATTTTGTTCCGGTTTTAAGTATTGATATTACTCCGGCTAGCGCGACAATTCCGGCGAATACTTCTCAGCAATTTACGGCAACGGCATTGCCGGCGAATGCGACCATAAAAAATATCGTTTGGAGCGTACTCGGTGGAGACGTAAATGGAAAAATTTCCGCCAATGGGCTTTATACCGCGCCAGATTCCGCCGGTTCGGCAACGGTACTCGCGGTGAGTGGCGGCGTAATAGCTCTCGCGTCTGTTACAATTACCAGTAACGGTAACGCCTTACCAACGATTGCTTCATTGCCAATATCAACTCCTGCGTCTGTAAGTGGTACCACGGGCGCTCTTTCAGTTTTGGGACATGATGATGGCGGTGAAGCGAATCTTCGATATACCTGGAGTATTATTTCAAAACCCGGCGGAGCAGCTGATCCAGTTTTTAATCTCAATAATTCTAATGCCGCAAAAAATACTACAGTCACATATTCAATGGCCGGGACTTATCAATTTCAAGTTACAATCACTGATGCAAACTCGCTTTCAGTTGTTTCACCAGTACTATCGGTAACAGTTAATCAGACTTTAACGGGAGTGACAGTATCGCCGTCTCCAGTAACAATGGGAGTCGATTTAACGCAACAATTTGCCGCAACAGCCATGGATCAGTTTGGCCAGCCGATAACATCGCCCATTACTTATAGCTGGTCTGCGGACTTAGGTTCAATTACTTCCGGCGGTCTTTATACGCCAAATGATATCGGAACAAAAATAGTTAGCGCTACTTCGGGTGGTATTACTGGAACTGTCACGGTGTCAGTTACTGCCGCGGCGACCGCACCAACTGTTGCGACAACTTTAACCAAAGTAACTGGCGATAATCCGACCAGTGATGTTTATAGTGTTAATGCCAATCAGTTGGTATTAGCTTTTATAGGCGCCAGCAGAACCTCAGCAAGTATTAGTCTTAGCAATACAACAATAAGCGGCGGAACACTGACATGGACCAGAATTGGCTCGGTTGCAAATGTTCAGAGCGGGAGTTCGGTGGCTATTTATAAAGGTGTGCCAAGTGCTAATTTGACTAATGTGCGAACGCGACTTTCTACATCTGCGACTCGTGATTTTCTGAAAATTATGATTTTAGATGGTGCCGCAACAACCCAGGGTACGTTTAACAGGTCTAACGGCTCAAGTGGTTCAACAGCTTCTTTGACGATTAACGCGTCGAGCGCCAAGTCATTAGTTTTTGCCGCTGGTTGGGATATTAATTATAACGGCAGTGCTACAACTTTTACTCAAACACTTCTTGATAATTGGAATACCGGCAATAGCGAGCAAGTTTGGGTTCAAGAAATTACAAGTCCGACTGCCAGTTCAGGCAATGTAGTTTTTTCAAGAACTGCGCCGGCTACCGGTGGTTATAATATGGCCGGAGTAGAAATTAAAAGTGCCGGACCAGGCTCTCAAGCGCCAACTATCGCGACTCCGGCAGCTGCAAATCCTTCGACGGTAACAAAAACAACGAGTACCCTTTCAGTTTTAGGAGCTGATGACGGCGGCGAAACAAGTCTCACCTATACATGGAATATCACTTCTAAACCTAGTGGGGCGCCCGATCCAACTTTTAGTGTTACCAACAATACCAACGCGGCAAAAAATAATGGAGTTACTTTTTATGCGGCCGGTTCCTATCAATTCCAGGTAGTAATTCGGGATCAAAG